>Ga0099824_1000625_pt1 | contig 43695 bp, 22 predicted proteins | sample SiratrowhiteBW_FD_76837 | JGI IMG/M metagenome (GOLD analysis project Ga0099824, IMG submission 76837) | Root nodule microbial communities of legume samples collected from California, USA - Siratro white BW | ecosystem: Host-associated > Plants > Roots > Nodule | place: USA: California... | reverse complement strand
ATTAGATTCTAAATTGGTATCTAATTAAGTTAGAGACTAATTTAGAATCTAATGGTATAGGTCACTAAAACCTTGGTAGCTAATGTTAGATACCAATTATTTGACTTAATTGGTCACTAAATTTAACCATTACTTATATTTTGTAGTTATTTAGCAACCAAAATCTAATTTGGTGACTATTTTAGTCACAATTAGTAACCATTTTATTTGGTAACTAAAAATTGGTCTCTAAACAACCTTTTTCTTGTAGTGGTTGTAGTCCTAAGCAACTTATGCCCATTGCGTAAGAAGGCTGAGGAAATTGCTCAACATGTTCTTATCAATTGTGTTGTTGAACAAAAGGTGTCAGACAATTGTGATAAATGGTTAGAAAAAGTGTGAGACAATTGTGATAGGTGATTAGGTATTTAATCTGTTAGGCCCCTAACTATCATAAACCATTTCCAGTGCTTTTATCTTTCAGGTCTTAGTAAGAAAATAAATTCAATTTGGAGGGATATGTGGGTGGCTATAGTGTGAGAAATTTGGATGCATAGGAATAAAATAGTGTTTAATAGGAGGGTGGTGGATGATGGGGAGATCTTTACATTAGCACAACTCAAAGCATGGTCTTTGAACAGATTGATACGTGTGGGTGTGTTTGCAAGTGTGATACGTGTGACCTTTATTGTAAATGATGTTAGTAGAGACTGAGCCTAGGGACAACTTATTTGTACATGTGCGAATTGTATTCATATGACTCATTTGTTCTCTGTAATGTAAGGTTGTATTTGGTTGGTTTATCTGTACCTCTATCATGATAGTTGATAGTGGCGAGTTTACACAATAGTAAATTGTGTAATGTAAGATTGTATTTGGTTGGTTTATCCGTACCTCTGTCATGATAGTGGCGAGTTTACAAAATAGTAAATTGTGACAGGAATTATAGATTATATATATATATATATAACACATTAACAACTTTTTTTATCTACAAAGAGAATAAGTAAAAGAAATAAAAGAAAGTATTTGAGAGATATTATAAAAGAAATAAAAGAGATATGTATTAAAAGTAATTTTTTTTCATTTTAATTGTAGTTAAAATTTGTACAATTCAATCAAGAATATGACAAGTGGAGCAAAAGAATTAATTAGGTTTGAAATTTGTTTTAAATTTTAATTGCATTTATTTTAATTGGGTGGTGATTTTATTTTATTTGGAATTGAATCTCATATCCAATCAAGAAGTTGAATGGTATCACAAAATTATTAATTGTTAATTGGGTTTGGATTTGTTTTGAATTTTGATTGTATTAATTTGAATAGAGTGACGTTACAACTTGATAGCACCCATAACAAGATAATTTTTTAATGGCATTAATTTTAATTAAAATTAAGCTGACGATAATCTTTTTAATGGCATTAATTTTAATTAAAATTAAGTTCATGATAATTTTTTTAATGATATTAATTTTAATTAAAATTAGGTTGACATTGAGTACATCCACCCAAAAAACGAAAAGAGTCCGTGTATGGAGGAATATAACACGTTTATTACGATTTTATTTTATTTTATATTCAATCATCTTTACACGATCTTATCTTGTTTGTGAAGTTCCAATACTGCAGATAATATATACATCCTACAATTTTACCATCAAAATCTTAATTTTAACTATTTTTAAATGAAAGGTTTATATGGATGAATTATAGGTTGGAAATATGGAAAGTATTTATGAGACAAAAATCTAAAGAATTTTGAGCAAGGTTAAGTAAGAAAAGAAAACATAATAGTGATGTTTATTAATGCAACAAAATGTTTTTGATGGATGGGTAATTTTATTTATAAGTTGAGGAATAGTTGAAGATTTTTGAAATTTTAATAAAATGTTTTTTTAAATACTTTTCAGATAATTTAATATCAAAAAATAATACTAGTTCTAGTGTATTATTTTTTTATTTGTTTAATTAGAAGAAAGTCGGGTTAAATCCATCTTTTAAAAAAACATAGATTAATTGGTTTAACTTAATTGACAATTTTGACTTCAAATTATAAGGATGTGATATTGTTTGATGTTGAAATAGAATTTTTATTATTATAGCTAATATAATATTAAATATAATTTTTATGTATGACTTTGGTACAGTATTTAGATTTAAGGAAGTGCAGTGAGTTTGATATATATACTTTTTACTGAGCGTATAAATAAACTAATTAAATTGTGTAAAATTAGGTGATCAGTGGTCACAATTATAATGCAATACTTTTTATTACAATCAGAAAATAATGTTGGGTCCATATTATATTTTAATCTAGTTTTAATACTTTTTCATCACACTTTGTATAAAACTATGGTTAAAACTGTAAGTGCCGATGTCTAGTCAGAGATTAATAACATAAATATAATTTTAAAAAAAATATGAAACCGATTAGGAATTAATAACATAAATATAATCTTAAGAAAAATATGAAACCGTTTAGGAATATATTTTTAAAATAATTCATTAATATATTTATTATTTTTAAATAGTAAATATATTTATATAGATTTTTGAAGTAGAGAAAGAGACAGAAAAAGTAACTGGTGTTACAATTTATTATAGATTAATAATCTTAAATATTATAATGAAAACGTAAAAAAATTAATCAAAGCAATTATAAAAATCAATTCGTATATATAATGTGTACGATGTAAAGGAATACAATATTTGATAACTTTTTTTGTATTATTATTTAATTTAATTAAAAATTATTATTTAATTTAATAAAATAAGTAAAATAACTTCTTTTTATTTCAAAATAATTAAATATTTTTTTTCAAAAATAACCATCACAAATTTTTGTATATTATTCTTATGTTTTCAAAAACAAAACTATAAAATTGTATCTATTTTAAATTATAATATTTTATTATTACTGTAGTGATAGAGTGATACGCTTACATATAAAGATGAAACACAAACACCTTCTCACAGGAAAACATCCAAGATATACAGAGTAAAGGTGCATGAGCAAATAAATCACAAACACCTTTTCACAGGATAAGCAAAGACACCTTAAAGAAAAAAAACGTAACGCTCACAAATAAATAAAGCGTAAATTAATTCAAAAATCATACGAACAAAACTAAATTGACCTGAAAGTCATTGATTAATGGAAGACATCCACTTAAAAAAACCAACTGATACAACCATGTTGATCCAACTTTTCACAACACAAAAAAGAGAAAAACAAAACATAATCTATAACATTTTCCCAACAAACTCCACCTAAGACTCATAAGCCAAATAAACTAGAACAAACAAAAAAAGAAAACACAACACATTCAAAGAGATCTTCATCAATTTCATTCATTCATTTGTTTGTGTTGAGTCCAACGTTGTCACTTTCATCAGCCATGGATTTCCCAGTTCCGATCTTCATCTTCTTATTAGAACCAACAGAGTCCTCACCACAATCCTCATCGTTCTCAGAAATGAATTTGTAAAGTTTAGGTTTCTGGAAGGCGAAGATGATCAAGGTGACTTCCTTATACGCAATGACAGGACCACCAATGTTACCACCGAAGACACGACCATGAGAGGTGGAGAGGTGGATTCCGAAGGAGTAGGTAGGTGGAAGGGTAGTGGCTTCGGAGGAAAGGGTAGATGGGTTGTCATAAAAGTAGGAGCCACTGAGAGAGAGTATGTTGAATGGGCCATAGGCGATAACAGCAGAAACATCATCGGTTTCAGAGAGAGTCACAGAGGCAATGGAACCGAAGGCGCTTTGGATGGCAAGGCTGGTTTGGTGGCGCCGAGCAATGTCAAGAATGGACTCAATGATGTCACATCCTGAAGCCACTTTCACGATGAGAATCCTCGTGGTGGTGCTGGGTGGTTGTGGCGGCGGTGCACGGTTGATCGGATGCTCCCTGAAGAATGCAGAATCTGAGTAGTTTTGAGGGGGGAAGTCTAGCATGAAGTTGATTGCCATTGAGTTAAAAAAGGAGAAAGATATGGATAGAGAGAGAAGGTGGAGGAAATGTTTTTGAGTGAGAGAGACTGAGATGGAGAAAATGAAAGGTCTATGGATGAATTTATAGTTTGGAAGAGTCGGTGACTTATTGAAAAAATACTATTTAGGAGAAAAAATGTAACTAATTTTAGGAGAAAAAATTATAACTCAAAGGATTTGTGATATTTTGATGTTATTATTTCTTTTTCAAATCATTTAACATTAATATATATTATTATTTTGTTAATATAAAATATTTTATTAATCAAAACTGATATCAAATAGAAGTATAAAATAAAAATAGGAGTATAAAATTATCATTTTTTAATTTAGAAAAAGGTGGATAGTGATGTTTATTTGATATCAAAAGAGAAATAATAGTTCTAGTATATTTTTTATTTGTTTAATTAGAAGAAAATCGGGTTAAATTTCATTTTTTTACAAAACTTGATGTGATTATGTTAATTTAATTGACAATTTTGAGTTCAAATTATAAGCATGTGATATTGTGTGATATTGAAATAGAATTCTTAGCTATTATAATATTACATAGAATTTTTATTTATGACTTTGTTATAGTATTTAGATTTAAGGAGGTGCAGTGAGTTTGATATATATTTTGTTACTGACTGTATAAAAAAACTAATTAAATTGTGTAGAATTAGTTAATCAGTGGTCACAATTATAATGTAATATTGTTTATTACGATCAGAAAATAATGTTGGGTCCATACTATTTTTTGAATTTAATTTTAATCCCTTTTCATCATTCTTTGTATAAAAATAATGGTTAAAACTGAAAGTGCTGCCGAATAACTAAAGATTAATAACATAAATATAATCTTAATAAAAATATGAAACAGTTTAGGAATGTATTTTTAAAATAATTCATTAATTATATTTATTATTTTTAATTTATTTTATTTATCTAAAAATCATTAAGACCTGTTAAATGAGAAAAAAAAGAGAATTCAGTTAAAAAACATCACTACATAATCTTGATTTTGAATTTAATTAATATCAAAATATATGAAAATTCTGATCAAAATACAACATCATTGGAGAAACTAAATACAATTACAGTTTTAACACGATTTTTTAATTTTTTAATCGATCAAAAGTTATCACTCCTAGATTTGCGTACATTATGTTTTGAATTTTATACTTCATATTTAATTTCCATTAACATTTCAACTTTTGGTACGAAATTAACAGGAAAAAGCAATATATGTGTATTTATATCAATCCTGTATTAATTTATACCAATAAAATTATGCATCATAGTAATATATAAAAAATTATATAAATTAGTTTTTGTTTTACTTTTAGCAATATTTTAAGTTTACCATACAGTGAACTACATCAATATAAAAATTTGTAACAATATATAATAAGATTTCTTTATTTAATATACATAATTTGTGTTATTATTTTATTTTTAATAATATTTTAAAGTTATAATACAAAATTGAAGAACTATAATAAAAAAAACATAATAAAGAAAAAATAACAAAAAAACTAATAGCTAGAAACTTCCATCTAGAGTTACAAAAAGAATAATACTCATATTCTATATTTAGCTATATATAATTAAATTTTTTATTATGACATCACTTAACCATAATATATATTATATAATAAATAATTATTTTTAAATAATGAACTAAAATAAAACATAATATAAAATTCGACATAGTATTTTCATTAGTTTCAGTAACAAAATTAATTAAATTGAATTTTTTAAATTTTTACTAATATACTATATTAAATTTTATTTTTATCTACTTTTAAAAGTTTTGTTCTATTTATTAATATTAAGAATAGGAATAAACAAGAAAAAAAAAACTAAAATTGCATGTAAAAGTTATAAAACATTTTATAAGAAATGTCAACATTTTCTTTTAAAACGTTCCTTATATTAAATACTTTATTTTAAATATTTAATGCGCATTGAATTTTAATATATTAAAAAAAACTGTACATTTTGTATTTAATATATTTTCGTATTCAATTCCCATTATATATATTTATTACATATTTAATGTATATTATAGTTTATGCTGTATTTATAAGTTATAACAATATAATACAATATGACATTAAATATTTTTTTCTGTATTTAATATTTTTATATTTAATGCCCTCTAGTATATATATTTATTTTATGTAAGGTTTATTTATTTTATGTAAGGTCTTAATGACACATAGTAATAAATCAAATACTTTATTTTAAATATTTAATGCGCATGGAATTATATTGTTTTCATAATGATAAGATATTATTATATATTCAATGTATATATACCCATTAAGATATAACCAAAATATTTTGTTAAGCATACTTCACCTATTAGATAATAAACCACATATATTAACTTTTTTTTTACTGAATCCTCTCTTAAAGTGATGAGGAGAAGATTTAAGTACTTTAATTAGAATAATATTTAATAAAGTAATTTTATTAAACATATTATCATTTTGATGTATTCATATCTTTATTTTACTCTTAATTATATTTTATATATAATTTATAAAATTTATAAAAATATATGATGGGATTTTAATTTTGATACACATTTTATACTTCAACCTCATTCTTTCATTTATGCATAATTTGTTCATATTGCTTAACATAATTAATTATTATATAAAATAGTTGATTAGTTGCAAAACTTGTGAAATCCAATTTTAGAATGATATTGATTATTATTTGATATAATTATTATATAATCGATTATAAATTTAATATAATCAATTATTATATTTAGAAAGATAAAAATATAATTTTTTAATGTAAAATTGTTTAAAATTATGCCTTACACTTTTATTACACAGCAATGGAAACATGAATCATTAACTAGAGGTCTAAACACATCATACTTTTGTCATATATTATGAATTCCATTTTAACCCTTAATTATAATTTTAAATTATAGAAAGAAAATAAATAATGAGTATAAAAATAGTTTGAAAAAAAAATGAACATTGTTCTCAAAATAAAAATGGTAATGTTTATAAGGATAAAATAGTCAAAGAGTGTATAAAACATAATTATGAAAATCAATTTAAATTGTTAATTTTTATGCATCATAAGTTTGACTCAAAAGTTGACGAGAGAATCATCCTTGGCTAGTCATTACATCGTCATGCATATAGAGCATATAATAAGAGAATCATGCTAGTTGAGAAATCTGTGCACATTACATTTGATGAAACTATCCAGAATATGTAGGATAGGGTTAAGATAGGTGCAGATGATGATGATCCAACTAGACAGAGGCTCGATGCAGAACTGTTAAATGAACCAGAGAAAGTTACACAACTGTAGGAAAATCAATCAATTGATCCTATCATTCAATCGATTGAATTTGGAGCTACTGTAGAGAAAGTTGGTTTGCCTAAGGAGTGAAGAGTTCTTAGAAATCTATCCTTGGATAATGTAATCGGTCAAGTGTAGAGAGGAGATTCAACCAGGAGATCATTGAACCTCTATTATGAACACATGACCTTTGTATCACAATGGAACCCAAAACTGTGGCTAAAGCATTGAAGGAAAACAATTGGATAAATGCAATGCATGAGGAGTTGAACCAGTTTGCAAGGAATGAAGTCTAGACTCTTGTTCAGAGATCAAAGAAGATGAATGTGATTGGAACCAATTGGATTTTTAAGAACAAACTGGATGAGCAAGGAGTCATAGTGAGAAACAAAGCAAGCTTAGTTGCTAAAGGCTACAATCAAGAAGAAAGGATTGACTTTGGGGAGACTTATGCACCAGTGACCAGATTGGAGGCAGCTAGACTACTGTTAGCTTATGCTTACATGAATGAATTCAAGCTTTTTCAAATGGATGTCAATAGTGCTTTTCTAAATGGATACATCAATGAAGAGGTATGTGAGTCAACCTCTAGGATTTGAAGATCACAAGTATCTAGAACATGTTTACAGACTCAATAAGGGTTTGTACGTGTTAAAGCAAACACCTCGACAGTGGTATTAGAGGTTAAGCAATTTCTTGCTTTCTCAAAGCTATGAGAGAGGAAAAATAGATAAGGCTTTGTTCATTAAGAAAGCATGTAATGACATTATACTTGTTCAAGTTTATGTTGATGATATAATCTTTGGATCCACTAATGAGAATCATTTTGAGCAATTTGTAGCAGTTATGTAAGGAGAGATTGAGATGTCTATGATGGGAGAGTTGAACTACTTCTTGTGACTGCAGATCAAGCAATTCAAGCACAAGACTTTTCTAAGTCAAGCAAAATAATGCAGGGAGTTTCTAAAGAAGTTTGAGATGGAGAATTGTAACACCAATTGCTATTGAATGTTATCTTGATGCAGATGATAAAGGAGTCAATATAAAGCAGACCAAATACAGAGGATTAATTGGCTCACTCCCTTATCTGACAGCAAGCAAGCTAAATATAATGTTCAGCAAGTGCCTGTGTGCTAGATATCACACTAATCCCAAAGAATCACACTTCATGGCAACCAAACGAATTTTGAAATATCTTAAGGGGACTATTAAAAATGCATTATGGTATCCAAGTGAGGTATCATTGTGTTTAGTTGGCTATTAAGATTCTGATTTTGTAGGTTGTAAATTGGATAGGAAAAAGCACTAGCAGAACTTGTCACTTGCTTGGATCAAGTCTGATTTTATGACACAACAAGAAGCAAACTTGTGTAGCATTGTCAACAACAGAGGCATTATATATAGATGCTAGAAGTTGTTATGCACAAAGTCTTTGGCTTAAGCAACAACTAAGTGACTTTGGCTTGAATCTCTCTAGAATTCCTTTATTTTGTGATAATACAAGTGTAATCAATCTAGCAAATAATCCTGTTCAATAATGGTGACTGTGAAATTCACCACCATTTTATCAGAGATATGTTAACAATGGTGACTGTGAAATTCAATTTGTTGTTTCTGAAAAGCAATTAGTTGATTTATTCACTAAGCCACTGAACAAGGAGAGATTTAATTTTCTGAGAATCGAACTTGGCATAATTGACTTGAGCAGTGTTATATGAGACAAATTAAGCAATTCTGACAAGGTTTTAATTTTTGCAAATTGGCTCAATCAATTGAAACAGTGATTCAATTGATTGATATGTTGTTGCATTAATTTTAATTACTTAAAACAAAACTGTAATTACTTATGATGCATATATTTTTATTGTGTAAGCTTGGACACTGGTATGAAAGGTCTGTGCAAGCATAGTTATAGTCAAAGAATGGAAATTGAATGACTTGAGGCATGGTCTTGGCATGTGCAAGTGAAGAATTGTACAAAGTGCCACATGTCTTCGATTGATTGAAAGTCAAAGAGTCAAAAAGTTGTTGTTAGGGAATCATGAAGCTAAGTTTTGTCTGTTTCAACTAATTGAAAATCTACAAAATCCCAACTATCGAAAAAACAACAAATTGATTTGTCATTCTTTACACAATCTTTTGCTTTATTATGTGTTGCATTACTTTGCACGTAACTCTACATATAGCACGCATTCTGCTTCACATTTTTGCACTGCATAACTTCATACATTCAACTCTGCTTAGCCTAAGTACTCCTCCTACCTTCAACCTCTTTACTATCTCTTCAATCATGTTGGAAAGAGAGTTCTTGTGGAAGAAAGCAGTGAAAATGGACACCTAGAGAGGTGGTTTTCGGGCAACCAAAAGCCGATCAAAATCTACCTTCATGATGTCAGCAAAAAATTCATTAATAGCCCAAAGTTTTTGACGATGGAAAGGAGAACTTGAACAATGTCAAGAGGATGTTGAAGCATCAGAAGTTGGATAAGTTCTTGAATTTGACAGGCAACTTGTATCCTGATCTAGTGAGAGTCATCTTCACCAACCTGTCTTTTGTGGATAACATAATGTGTTCCTATGTGAAAGGAGTGGACATCGTTATCACAAATGATGTGTAAACTATTGTTTCTGGTTTAAAGGCAACACTGCATCTCCTAAAGGTTTCATCATGGCACAATTTTTCAGATCGTGTTTGAGGAATCCAAATGCTAACGTGAGAGGCTACCCAATTAGAGGCCTTTACATGAACCCCAGAATCCTTGCTTTCATTATATTCTGAAAACTCACTTCGAGAGGCTACAATCATGCTTTCTAATCGAGGATGACATGATCTTGATGTACTGCATATTGCACAGGGACAAGATCAAATGGGTTAACAAGATCAAATGGGTTAACGTGATCAAGGAACACATGATAAAGATAAGAAAGTTGGTCAACTACCGCATTCCATATGTGGTTTTAGTTTCCAAGTTTATTGAGTATTTTGAAGTAGACTTGGAAGGTGAGTTGGTTGAAGTTGTCAAGCCCTATAATGAAGTTTCTGTTGCCACTTTTCACAAAATTAGACTCAAGAAAGTGAATGATGATCACTGGATTTGTAAAGCAGACTAAGATGAAGGAGAAGGAGTAGGACAACAAGAAGATCAGGCTAGACCGAGTGCTACTGTTGCTGCTACAGATGTTGGAGAATTTGCTTTGATTCCGTATGCACCTCTAGTGTACAGAGGTGAACCTTTTTCGAGGTTTGAGCATATAGTCTTTGATAGGCTCAACACAATCAGTCAAGATTAGAGGAGCCATCACGAGTTTTTTGCAACCAAGTTCCAATACCTAGATGGACAAATTAAAATGATTCAAGAGCAGTTAGGAGACATATACTTTGGCTGAACAAAATAGAATCATGCATGCATTTTCATGTAGTCGGTCATAGGTACCTTCAAACCCATTTGATGAAGTCAATGGGGGAGAAGTAGTGTGTGTGTTTGCTATTGTTGTTTGTATTTTTTATTGTAGGTTGCTAGGTTGCTGCTATGCCTACTATTGTTTCTGCTGTCTGTTGTTGCTATGTTTTTTGCTGGTGTATTTCAGTTCAGTTTAATTCAGTTTGGATCTAGTTTGGTTTGGTTTAGGCTCTAGAATGATTGGTGTTATCATGTAATGATGCTCTCATGTATTTCTGATTTCTATATTAATGGAAAATGGTTTTTTGTTTTGTGTTTAACACTGGTTTTCAATTTGAAGGAGTATCCAACTACAGGGAGTTTTGACAGTTTATGGTTTGTGAACTGCAGAAAATCAATCAGTTGATTTTCTGGTTCAATCAATTTATTTATTTTTGAATGTGCTATAATAACAAATTTTCAATAAGTTTTTTTCTGGTTTCAATTAGAATGAAAATCTACTGGTGTAGCTCATGCAGGTTATTCTGATGCAAATCAACACACATTGGCTTGTCTTCATCAAATTGGTGGAGAATGTTAGCACTAAAGCTACCATGTGATTTGATGAAGTCAACTTGGACTAAGAATGAAGATCATTTGAAGTTGATATTAATTAAGGCTTTCTGAGTTTTGGACAATGCAAATGCGACCAATTCGACATTCTGGCATATGGCTATTCAGACTAAAGTTTTTGAAGATACGACCATTCTGGACTGAGACTTTTAGAGATACGACCATATGGAGACACGACCATATGGAGATGCAACCATACACGGATACAACCATACAAAGTACAGCCATACTAAGATACGACCATACAAAGTACAGCCGTACTAAGATACGACCATACAAAGATACGACCATACGGAGATGCGGTCATATGGTATTGGCTTTCGGTCATGCGGTCATTTGAAGATACAACCATATGGAGATATGACTATATGTCTTGGCTTTTGGTTATGCGGTAATTTAAAGATGTGGCCATTCTAAGATACGACTATGAGGACTTGGCTGATGGTCATTCGTTCATTCGGTCTTAAGATTTGTGTGAGAGTATGGTCTATTAACCATGAGCAAGCTCTTTTTAAACCATTGGAATGAGCTTAAAAACCTACAATAACTAAAATAGTTAAACCTGTTTCAACAAAGGCTTAATCATTTTCAAAAATCTCTTTTTCAAGGTAATGCATTCAATTTTTTCAAAAAATCAATTTAATGAAAAATATGTTTTGAGAAAAAAAATCAATCGATTGATTTTGGATTTCAATTGATTGAATTGAGTAAGTTTAGTCAGTTTTAAAACTAGTTGCTTTATAAAACAATGTGGTTGTTTTCTCAAAACACGTAACTGATATACTATATTTTTGAGAGAGCTTAAGGCACGAAAAATAATGTTCATTCAAGAGAAGTTAGTAGGTCTTTGAAAAATCAAGTTGAAACTCTCCATTCGTGAAAAACGTTCTACTCTAATTTTGGTTCATTAGAGACAAGTTTTTCTACACTAGTTTTTTGTCATTAGACTGTTGTTGTGGAAAATTGAATTTGGGTTTTATATTTTCATGTATTTGTGATTGATTAGTCTACAAATTGTATTGGGTTTACATTTATAGGAGTGTAGTAGGGTTTTTCATTGGTTTTTGTATTATTTGTAGAGTTCATAGGTGTTTTTTCTACAAGTTGAAAAGGGTTTCTTGCAGAGTGCAAGTGTATTGTGTTGAATATTGATTGAACGTTGGGTTCTTGAGTGAATTTCTTTGCCTGTTGGAAAAGAGACTGGATGTAGCTCTAGAGGAAGAGTGAACCAGTATAATTCTTGGTATTCTTGCTCTCTCATGACTATCTCTTAATTTGCGTTTGATTCTGTGATGTTTTATCATATCTTTCTAAATTCAATTAATTGATTTCGACTTTCAATTGATTGTTTCTATTATTCAATTAACTGATTTCTTGTTGTGATGTTCTGCGAGTGTGTTTCAATTAATAGTTTGTGTTGTACTTTCAAAATTCACATGATTGATTATTTTAATGAAGGACTTTCATTCTTTCCATTATTCTTTCCATATTTTGCAAAAATCTTTGGAAGTTCAATTCAAGCCCCCTCTTAAACTTAGCTTAAAATCCTTTTCAACATTGGCATAGGAGGTAACTTCTACCTACTAGGTAAAATAATCAATCACTACCAGGATGAAATGGGTCCACCAATTCATCTAATACTGTCAAGTACAAAATGAGAGGTCTCCCAAGAACTAGCGGATGCAGTATTGGAGGCTCTTGTAAATATTGCTTTAGTCTATTAAAAGTTACCTGACAGTCTTGTTGAAAAATATGTTGGCCGAAGTTCAAGAAGGAGGCGAATTAAATTATTAATTCTTTTTTAAAACAAGTTGGAAAGAATGAGTATTATTATAGATAACTAATCACCAAACAATATATGCACAAATCAATCAATTAAATTGACAAAACAGAAAGCTAAAATGGAATAAGTTTGTGCAAGCAGTAAAAATAGTTGGCTAAAAATGTCAAAACAACTGATTGAATTTTTCTAGCAAAGTACAAATAGAGAAATAACAAGTTAAATTTGTAAATCAATTTATTAAAATTTATACTTTAGCATTAGAAAAATTCTAGCATTTGCAACAGAAAAATAGTTAGCTAAAATCAGATTTTAACCAATTAAAAACTTTTAAACCATGAAATATTTTAATGAAAAACCAGTAAATCAAATTGGAAAGTACCTTTCAAAATAATTCAAGAACAATACTATTAAGAATCTCAAACGATTCAACATTTGATGAAGTCAAGCAATTGGACAAAGACAAAGTAAAGTATGGAAGCTAAAGAAGAAGACTTAGGCCTTGTCTTAATGGGTGTGAGTGAATGTGGTTGAAGTTGAAGGTAAACCTATGCAAAGCTCAAAAGAAACTACTTGGCACAATTAAAACTTTCTTGAAAATAAGTAACAAAACTAAGCAAAAGCATTTGAGGAAGATCATTTTGAAAATTCAGTTTTCAGCAAAAAATAAACTGATTCCATTTCCATGAAGTCGATTTGTTCACGATTTGCATATAACTGAGTTAACTATTTTTCTTAAAACAGTTTGGGTATTTTGGGTTTTAAATACCTGGGACTTTTTGAGCGATTGGCGAACGACGAAAAACATACAGAGAAGAGAATTGTGGACAAGTGTGTCAATAATTATGAGAGAAAAAGATTGTGTGATTTTTCGAAGATTAAAAGAAGTTTTCTTGAAGAACAAAAATCTTGAAATTGTACTGTGCTATTGGAGTTCTTCAAGCCCTTGCGCATATTCACCTTCACTGAAAATCAGGGGTTTTCTACAACTCAATTCTAGAGTCTGTTTGATTCAAGTATTGTGTTCTTGGTTTGTATGATTGTAATTGTTTGATTCAATTGGGTTTTGGTGATGCTATAGGGTTTAACATTGTTATAATTTGAATTTTTGGTGTTGTAGGGTGTTAGTTCTGAAATTCAGTGGTGTTTTGTAATCTTGCAGGGTGCAAGAATTGTTTTTGATTGTAATTGTGTACAATTGAGTGTTGTTAGTGGAAATTTTCTTGCTAGGGTTACAAGAAAGACTAGATGTAGCCCTTGAGAAAGGGTGAACGAATATAATTGCCTTATGTGATCTTCTCTCAATCTTCTCTTGCATTTGACTCTGCACTGTTTTAATTTTGCTATAATGTGTTTGTGCTTATGTAATTGTATCTTAGAAAATTTGTTTTCTATAATTTCAAACCGCTATGTGCTATTTCAAGCTTTTCTGAATATCTGTGAATCTATGTTTGATACAACTGTTTCATAAAAAGTCTTGAAAATCTAAAATTTTGATTTTGTTGCTTTGCTTATTTCCACTCTGGTTTTCCGGAAGATTTATGCGTGTGCATACATAGCCTAGCTACTTTGAATAGTTTGATATATTTTGTACTTAACTCTCATTTGACTTGTTCTGAAAATCTTTAAACTGTTTTGCTACATAATTAGATATCAATTCCTTGCTTGAATAAATTATATTCATCGTGACTATAATATTGTATACTACAAAAAAAATAAAAATTACTAACGAGACAAATCCATCGAAAATATCCAAAATCCGTCGGTAAATTGATTGTATATAAATTTACTGACGGATTTCTGAGTTCGTCAATAATTACCGACGAATTTAGGATAAGTCCGTTGATAAATTTAGCTAAATTATCGATAATAATATTTTATTGACGAACATATTTTCAAATATTGCATATTGATGATATAACCAATAATCCTGTCCTGAAATCAACCAGCTAAATTTAGAAAATGGTAAGCTGGAAGATTTTAAAGCAAAGATGTGAAACTAGTTTGTGCAATAGTGTTGTCAAAGCAGAACCAATTTTCAAGTATGTGCAAAATTTATGCTTCCAAACTTTTTCAAAACAGATTGTAAAAACAAATGACAAAAGATGAAAAACAAAGTAGTTCAAAAACAACAACAATGTAAGTAAGACTTTATATATTCACTTGCAGAAAAAAGTTTTGTCAAAGCTTTATAAAACTAGTGAATTTGTCTACTAATTTTGAACGAAAATGATTGATTCCAATTGGTAAAATTGATTTATTAATCAAGAAACATATACAAGATCAATTATACAAGCTTCACAGAAAAACAATTGATTACAAACCAATTTCAGTTAACTGATTTTGCTGTCAGCATTGAGTTTTAGGTGTTGTCCAGAATAACAGTCAACTATTTTGAAAATTTAACAAGTTGTTTATACTAGAAAAATGTGAATGATGCAGAGATGATCGCAAATGAATATGGAGCAAGGCATAGAAGATCACACAAGTATTTTTATACTGGTTCACTATTCCTCAAGAGCTACATCTAGTCCTTTGCAAAACTATGCAAAGATTTCACTCAAAACATTAAGTTTACAATCAAATACACAACAAGGACTCAATCTTGAACCCTACAAGATTGATTCAACCATTATGCGGAACCCTACTACATAAGATGCAACACCCTATTGCTAAATGTCGAACCCTATTGCGGTGTATTATGCAAACTTACAGCACACAAACAAAATTACAATAAATTTCACCACAAACTATACTCAAACACCCTATTCAAGTATAATTCTACCAAAGAACATATGATTTTCGAATTATAACACTCAAGATTACAACACAAAAGCCTAAAACCGATCTCAATACAGAAAGAATCACTTGTCTTGATGAGAACTAGTTGCTGGAAGAATCTCCTAATCAAATGCAAGCAAAATTCCTCTCAAGAATGAGAATCAAGGATATTTTGATCCAATATTAATCAGCCTCTTAAATCTTGAAGGTATTCTCTCCAAAAAACGCTCAAGTGAATGTGAAATCTTTTTCCAGCTCAACACAATGTAGTTTCAAGCTCAAAAACATGTTGCCCGCATGTTTATATAGTGAAAGCTACACTAACAAGTAAAAATAATCAATTGTTTTTTTTAAAAACAATCAGTTGTTTTTATTCCAGCACAAAAATAGTTAACTTTTTTTTAGAAACAGTTGATTATTTTTGTTTTGCAACAACTCTTCTCACAAAATAGGCTTTCGAAAATGCTTTTTCACTTGAGTAAATCGGAGTCCTTTATATGCAAATGATGGAATGAAATGAAACAAATGCAAACTATACATAAGACACTCTATTTTACCCCAACCAAGGTACCAAAGCAATATTCCATCAATTCTTCCAAAGCTTCAAGGATTTCTTCATTAAATCTCCAATTCAAGGTTATTTGCAACAACTCCAACACAACAACTCCAACAAGTGTTCGTTCCACTCAATGACCTGTTTTTACGCAGTAGTATGAATATTGTCTTTCAAGTGGCACTTAATTGGGAGATAAATCTAGCGATATAATTTAGCCGTCTCAGAAAACCCTGAACTTCTTTTTCCATGCATCGATATGGCATTTCTAGTATTACACACACCTTGTCTGGGCCTACCTCTATCCTTTCTCACTGACAATGAAGCCCAATAGCTTTTCAAACCTCATGCTGAAGGTGCATTTAGCTGGATTTAGCCTGAGTTTGAATTTCATCAACCTTCCAAATAGCTTTGTTAGGTTGACAAAAGTGTTCTTCAAATATAAATTTGACTATCATATTGTCGACATAAACATCGATTTCTTTGTTCATCATGTCGTGAAAAAGAGCCACCATTGCTTGTTGATACGTTGCCTCGACATTTTTAAGCCCGAAAGACATCGCCTTTTAACAAAAGGTTCCCCAAAATGTGATGAAGGTGATTTTTTCAACTTCTTCGGATGCCATCTTGATCTGATTGTACTCGAGAATCAATCCATGAATGAGAATAGCGAAGAAATAGTTGATCTACCAAAGTATCAATATGCAGTAGCAAAAAATCATCCTTTTTGTACTGGAACCATGTTCGCCACCTTTAAGGGTATTTTGCTACTGCCAAAAAATCCAACATTGAACTGCTTATGCACTTCCTCTTTTATTTTCAAAGACACCTCTAGTTTCATTCTTCTTAACATTTGCTTGATCAGAGGGCATTCTGGTTTGAGTGGTAATTTATGTTACACTATGTCGAGGTCTAATCTGGGCATATCCTAGTAGGACCAAGCAAAAACATCCCTGAACTCTCTCAATAGAGTATGTAACTGTCTCCGTGTTTCTTTTGTCATACTGGTGCCTATTTTGACTTCTTATTCTTCACCTTCTTCCCCAAGATTGATTGTTTCAACATCTTCTTCATGGGATTTTGTTTCTTTTGCTTCTTGTTCTACTAATCTCATCAGTTTAGGAGGGGGTTCATAGCTTCTTCGTAATCATCTTCCACATTATCGACAGGGAGCATAAAATTAGGACATGAAATATTTGCATTATTATTTTTGAAATATTCGTTAACAAATCTGCATTATTCAAGTTTATGAAAATAAATAGGCAAGAAAAAGGAAAGGTGAAGCATAGGATGAAAACACAAATTTATGGCAAAAAATATGCATTCATGTCACCACTGAGTTTTTCAAAACAAAGCAAACTATACAAGTGGCAAATCGCAAAGTGTTAAGCCAAACTAAAGGACTCGTTAAAAGTATTACATTTCACTACACACAAACACCATGGACAAGTCTACAGATTTCTAGTTGTTAAGTTGCACATCAAGAGGATAGGGGTGCACAAAACTCAGACTTTCATCTTCGAGCTTCTTTTAATTGTAGCCATTTGACAAACATTTATCCATCTTGCGTTGTGGAAGCTCTGTTTTATGTGGCATAGGATGTTTCTTCCTATCCTTGGCTCGTGACCCTCTAGCCTGGCCAGGCTCCTTTCTCTCCTTTCCACAACTATTATTTTCTTGTCTACCTTGCTAGCCTTGTACCCCAAGCCATATCTTCCCTTATTTTCATCCAATTCCAGCGAGAGTACAAATCCTTTACCATCTCTGCCTAGCCGATCCCCATACTTATACCCTCTTTCAACATAGTTCTCGCCATCATCAAGGATGTACTTGACAAGTAAGGTTTTAACTTGAAGCACTTAACGTATGTAGTGCCTACAATCACCAAGGCTTGGAAAGAAGTTTCTAAGGCTTCCTCAACAACCTCAATGTATCTAGTAGACAACGGTCCACTTACTAGTAAATCCTCTTCTCTAGAAACTATTATCAGCTTGTCGTCCACCAAGAATTTCAGCTTTTGGTGCAAAGCAGATACGTGCTGCCAAACACACCCCAATTTCAATTAGGAAGCTAAATTTGTAGTATAGCTAACCTAGGACATTCTTTCCAAAGATTACTCAGTTGTTCTCTTAAATGAATTTGGAGATTTTAATGAAATAATTAAATTTAATAAAATAAAAATAGAATTTTAAACAGATTAAATATAATAAAAAAACATAATTTTAAAAATATTAGATATAATAAAATAAAAATAGAATTCTAAAAAAGTTCGATATAATAAAATAAAAAAAGAATTTTAAATAGAATAAATATAATAAAATAAAAATAGATTGGATAAATGCAATAAAATAAAAACCAACCCGACATCTCTTCGGCTCTCCCAAATCCCTCACTGGCTCCTAAAGAAAATCCTAATTACATGTGTGGGTCAAATTGTAGAATCAGATGTTCCTTGTAATCATTGAATTCATTAGACGTTGTGTTCTTCTTTTTTTCAAAAATAAAGGACCTTACAAAGCTAAAGCTAATGTCCACGTGGGGTAACTATCAACTTCGCATTTAGAATCATTGCTTTGATGCATTCTTGAGCCCGTTGGTAAATGGCAGGTGTATAAATAAGGCTTGGAGGTTTTTGCAAGGTACTAGAAACGTGCATCTTTGGATAGGATTGCCCTAGTTTTGGTCTGTTGGGCTATTTGGGTGAGCTTCAGCTTATCGGGGTATGAACATATAGGTTTAAGTGAGAATTTGAGGCATTTGAAAGATATTAGGAATGCACATCCTTGGATGGGATTGCCTCAGCTTTGGTAAGTGGGCTTTAGCATATTGGGGCATGAGCAATTACGTTTAAATGAGAGTAGGGTCAGTGTAAAAAATTGTTCGTGACAGGGAAATATGCTTTATAAAGAGAACTCACACAAGTTGTCCCAGTTTGTGTATGGGGAGGTTGATAAGGTCTGCAAGGAGGATGGGTTATTTCGGTGAGGTAAAAATAGGATAGCAAGGGTACGAGTGAATTTGGATTGCCCTATCATTACTTCTTCTATAATGTCTTATTCTCAATGGATTGGTCAGTTGGTGACTCATTTCTAACAAGGCATTTTGATATTCAATTTTCTTTTTTTTATATTTCTGACACGTATTATTAGTCACATCCTCTTGTTACAAAATTAAGCTTTATGAAAACTATCACAATCATTCATCAATCAATATGGACTTTATTGGACTTGTAACATGACCAGAGGTTAAAAAGGTGATGAAGAAAAGTGTATAAAGGCTCAAAAAATATTTGTGGGCTAAAATTTTTTGAAACAAGAATCATCAATAAAAGGTCGGAAACAATCAAGGTCTTCAATGATTGATTGTCGTCATTCTTCCCTTCTTCATTTTTCTTTCTTTCTTTTTTCATTTTTTCTTTTCTTTTTTTTCATTTTTTCCTTTTTCCTTCTTTTTTTTTTCCATATACCAATGAGAAGCTCTTGATATACTTCTTCTTTGATGAATATCTTTCGTTAAGATCTTAGGAACTTTCCTTCTTTGATGTACTTAGGGCCTTCAGCATAGCCCCATTTTTCACAGATTCAGGTGCTTTCGACACACTTTTCTTTGACGAATTTAGGAGTTTCAAACATACTCCTCCTAATGGAACCTTGGACTGATTCTCAACATGTCGATGATCCTTGTTAAGGGTATTTTGAATGAGATATTTATTTTTGTCTCAAAGAGGAAACAAAGGATGTGTAAAATTGTTTAGGATGAAGAAACATAGCCATATATCATTTCGAATCATGATTGCTTAATTTTCAAGGAGATTAACAATGAAACAAAATTTAATGACTTCCAACTCGTGGCATTTTTTTTCTTTTTTTCTGTATTCTATCTTTTGCTTAGATTGTCCTTGCAGGTTTTCAATCTAACGAACTTTTTTTCAGTTTTCCTTTTTTTTAATTCCTCTGAAGACAAAAGACGGAGTTTAATTGTTTGGCTAACAAGCAATAAGATGATGTTTCTACCCTAGTGTAATAATTTCCATGAGTAATAAAATCAATCGATTGTTTCTACCTACTTAAGGGCAGTGTGCGTTTTTCTGAAAACAACAAGACATTCTGAGTGATCAATTGTGAAATTCTAAGAAAGAAAAACATGCCCAAATTGTGGAACATTTTCTACATTGACTTACAACAAGAAAACCTCAAGAACTTGAATCTTGGAGCTTCACTTTGAGTGGTTTTTGTGCATCCTTGGTTCTGCACCAGAGCTAAGTCTTTTGCACTGGTTTTATATCAATTTTATACTCTGTTTTTGTGCAGAAGCATTTCTGTTTTGATTACTCTTGTATTTTGAGTGGTTTGGTTACAAATTGCATACGGTTTGTGGTTTGTAATTGTGTGATTGTATTTCAAATTGCATATGGTGTGTAATTTGGATTTTGAGTAGGGTTTTGTAGCTTTTGTGGGGGTGTAGAGGTTGTGTACTGCAAGGTGCAATTGTATTGTATTGTATTGAATTGGATTGATCTTTGTGATCTTTTTAGTGAATTTCTTTCCTTGTAGGCAAAGAGACCAGACGTAACCTTTGAGGAAGGGTGAACTAGTATAAATATTGGTATTCTTGAGCTCTCTTTATCTCTTTCTTGATTCACGATTCATCTCTGCTGCATATTGTGAAATTTGTCAAATTTTCAATTAATTGATTTCTGGTTTCAACTATTTGATTTCTCTGGATTGCACATTACTGATATGTTCTTCATAATACTATGTTTCTGGAAACTGTATTTGTTGATTTGTGATTAACTATTGGCTTTAAACTTTATTTGTGATATGTAGTGAAAGTTTCATTTCTAACATTTTTCAATTCTGTAAAATCAATTAATTGATTTCGAGTTTCAATTCATTATTTTGTACCACTGCTGTTATTGTCTGTTCTCTGCAACTGATTGTTGTGTCTGTGCAATTGATTGATTTCTGTTAAAATTTCCAGTTTTCAATTTTCAAAAATTTGCTTCTTCTGTTCAATTAATTGATATTTTGAAACTTAACCTTCTTTAATAAATTTCAATTTATTGATTTTTGCTTTCAACTAATTATTTTCTGGTTTTTGAAGAATCTTGAAAAATCACATTTCCAATTTGGATAATTTCACTATTTGAAATAATTCTTTGAAATTAGTTGAGTTTCTGTTCAATTAATTGTTTTCTGAATTCAATTAATTGAATCTCTCTTGTTTTGTACTTTGAGTGTTTTTTAGATGACTGTTTATATTATTCAATTGATTATTTCTGGGCAGGGTTGTATTGTCCACTTCATTTAATTGATTGCTTCCGCACTTTAACAAATTGGTTTTTTCTGATTGCGTTACTGTGGGCGAATTTCAATTGATTGTTTTTGTTTTTCAATTAATTGATTTTTACTATGCACTTCAAAATCAAACTTTTCATTGTTTTAGTAAAGAACTTTCATTCTACACTTTATTACTTTCCATCTTTTGCAAAAATTTTGGAAAGTTCAATTCACCGCCTCTTGAATTCAACCTAAACTACTTTTCAAAAGGTTTGATTTGGGAGGGAGATCAATGGGATTTTGGGGGTATGTATAGAAAGTGAAGGGGTCCACATGGAAGTTTGAATCACTGGTCCAGGTGTAGGGACAGGGAGTACATGAGGAGTGTAGGGAGTATCAAAAGCAATCGTGGCCCATTGGCCCAAATGAGAGAAAGAGTGCGTGAAGAGAAAGTAGGAGTGTGAGAAAGAGATTGGCCTAATGGCCCAAATGAAAGATAGGAGGTGCATGAAGAGAAAAATACAGGTGTGGAAAGGAAACTGACCCAAAGGACAAAAAGGGTGTGGGAAGAGAAAAAAGAGGGGTGTGAGAAGGACTAACGGTGAGTTGGCCTAAAGAGTGGGAGCGGTTCATGAAGAGGAAAAAAGAGAGGTGCGAGAAAGAGAATAGCCTGGTGGCCCAAATAAGAGAGAGGGGGTGCGAGTAATGGAAAGAGGGGTCTAGAAGAAAACGCGTTGCACCCCCTACAACTTTTATTCCGTTTCTCTTTTTTTATTTGTTAACAAATTGGGCCAAAATCTTTCTCTTCTTAAAAAAATGAAACTATATAGATTTTAATTTCTAAAATAAAAGGAAAATGATAATGTAACAAAAACATAAACGAAAAATTTAAACAAGTAAAATTATATTCACTTGTTTTAGAAGATTTTATTCTTCCTTGGCGAAATTAGGTGTAGACAATGAAAATAATCTGAAAAAAAAAATAAGGCATCAATTAAAAAACTCATGAAGATGAATTAAAGTTAAATGATTCAATTACATGCATAATACTTTATATTCTAAAAGAAATAGGGGTTGAAAATATAAATAAAATAACATGCAACTTTACTTCTTTCTCTTTCATTTATCACCATTCATTGATAGGAAAAAGGAAACACACACTATGGTTTAGACAAAGGAAATTCATTTATTAGATAAGTTGCAACAAGCATGCTTTTAGATACATAACTTTTTACTTAAAAAAGTAAATAAAACGATGTGGAGAAGCTCTCCACCTCTTATTTCACTCCAACAACACATTATAATAACTAGAGCTAAATAAAACAAAACAAAACAACAATAGAAAAAAGTAAAAACTACATATTCGGATGTCTTTCTGTTTCATTTCTTGTGTCTTTGTGTCCTTATCCTCACTTCAAATATTCATCAACCATCAACTAATTATATTGAACCTAATTTGTTGTCACCTTATATAAGATCACCAGGGTTGTTGTTATTGTTGTTGTTGTTGTCATCCCCTTCTTCACCTTTAGGAGTGTATTTTATAATATCAGGATTTTTATAGATGGAAACTGTCAAGATGACGCCCTCACCAGCAATGACTTTTCCACCAATAACACCAGTGAAGATTTCACCTTTAGTGGTGGAGAAGTTGATTCCAAAGGACAAGGGACGAGGAGGGGTGGCTCCAAGGTGAAGGGTGTAGTGGTTGTTGTATAAGTAAGAGCCAGTAAGGGAAAGTAAATTAAATGGTCCATGGAAAACAAGGTTTGGGGCACCATGGGTTGTGTTGCGAAGGGTTACGTTATTGATGGTGCCAACGGCACTAAGGACAGAGAGGCTGACATGGCCTTGGTGAGAAATGTCAAGGATGCACTCCATGATGTCCCTATTTAGATCCACGTTGACAGTCAGGACCTTTACTAAGGGCTCGATTGGTAGGGGCACTGGGAGATGAATGGACCTTGACTTGTTTTTGGAACCTAGAGGTCGACCACGTGGTTTAACTGAAGATAGGGTTGTGTCATGTTGAATGGTGGAGGTAGCTAGTGGTGGTGGTGGACTACGCTTGGAGGAGGAGTCGGTATGGTGGTCCATAGAGGAAACAGAGTCTAAGTTAGAGATTTGTGTTGGATTATTGCTCATGGTGATGATACAAGTATAAAGATGTGTGAATTGGCTTAAGAAAAAATAAAGTGTTTTGAATGAGACCTCGAGAGTTTGGTTGGTGAAAATACAAGAGACTTGATTGTGACGGTGTAAAGTTTTGTTTGTGGGAATTTTATAGTGGGTGGTTGTGACAGTGACTTGTTGAGAAGATAATAATAAAGGACTTAATGATGGTTTTTTGAAATGAAAAATAGTGTGCTAATGTCGACAGAAATAGGATACGCTTTAAGCAAAATGCAACAAATTAAAGATTTGGGAAATTTTATTTGTAAAAATGTAATATAATTTATAGTTGATTAATTAAATATTTTTAAAATATTTATTGGAATTTATGTGTGAAATAATCTTATATAGAAATAATGTAAAAAATATATTTATTAACATAAAAGAAAGAGTGTTAGTGATTATTCTTTTCAATATATTATTTAATTGGTTTAATTATGTTAAAGTAATGTTAGACTCATTAATTAAATTAAGACAATTGTTTTCTGCATGATACAAAATTGTTTCTTACACTTAATAAATTCTTAATATGTCAACAATATCTTTGTTTTTATTTTAAAATTTATTTATTAAATAATTTTTTCTTTCTCCCACGTGCCTGTGCCCCTGAGTCACATATAAGTGCAATTAAAGAAAAAGCTGTTAATTTTTCTCTTTTTTGATAAATATTAATAAACTTTTTTAATAAATAATAAAAAAATTCTTCTCACACACAAAAACATCTCTATCATATGTATGTTACGTTTTAAAAGATATGATATATTTTTATTTTTCTTAACAATAATAAAAATAATGTTAGATTTTGTTAAGATATTTACAACTTAATATGAGTAATTTTAAAAAACATTCTTCTTCTCACACACACAGAAACATCTCTGTCATATATATGTTACGATTTAAAAGATATGTTTTTATTTTTCTTAACAATAATAAAAATAATATTAGATTCTGTTAAGATATTAACAACTTAATATGATTAATTTTAAAATTCAAGTTTGAACACATTTTTTTATTATTTACCAAGAAAGTTTGTTAATATTTATCAAAAAAGAGAAAAATTAACAGTTTTTACTTTGATGCACTTATTTGTGACTCAGAAGCATGTGAGAGAGAAAATTATTTAATAAATAATTTTTAAAATAAAAACAATAAGGATATTATTGATATATTAACAATTTATTAAGTGCAGGAAACAATTTATATCGTACAGGAAGCAACTCTCGTAAATGGCATGGGTTTCTATCTTTGTTATGAATCTCAAATTATATTTAATATTTGAAAATGGGTGTTGTCTCATATAGTGGTCCCACCTTAATAAAAGTCAATAATTTAAGAATATTTTAAAATCTAAGTCTTTCAATATCTTTAAAATATTTTTTTAATTTAGTATTATATTTTATATTGGATATTTAAGACTATGTTAAGACACCAGACAATCTAAAATTAACTAGATGATGTAATACCCATTAAACAATCTCATGAAATGAGAGTTTATAAGTTTTGATGAAAACAAATATTATAAGACTAGTTAAAAAATATAACAAATACTCTCTTAGAGAAGTATATTATAAAATTATGTTATATAATACACATATCACATCTGATTATAAGACATTAAAAAGGAAATTTAAAGATGCTAATACAAAATTGGAACATTGTGCAAAATATAGAAATTTCTCATATCAATATTAAACCATATGCAGAAAACAGAAATCTGAAACAAAGTCTAGAAATTAAAAAACACAAAATAAAATAAGAGATCTGAAACAGAGTCTAGAAACTAAAAACACAAAATTAAATAAGGTTAAGAAAGAATTACTTTTCAAAAATGAGAAATTAGGCAAAAGACAAATTAAATCAGATAATCAAAGAGTAGAAAATCTAAAGACAGAAAATTCTACTTTAAGGAAGACTATATCTCAATCTAATATTCACAGGAAGTCTTTAGATCTCTTGGTAAGAAGTTCAAAGAAATTTTATGATAAAATTGGAAAAGGATACAAGAATAACATAATATAGCACACTACAAGAAAAAAAGCTATTTAGGGACCAATATTTAGCTACCGAATAAAATGATTCCTAATTGTGACCAAAATAATCACCAAATTAGGTTTTGATTGCTAAATAACTACAAAATAAAAGTAATGATTGAATTTAGTGACCAATTAAGTCAAGATAACATTAGCTACCAAGGTTTTAGTCAATTATACCATTAGATTCTAAATTGATATCTAATTAAGTTTGAGACTAATTTAAAATCTAATGATATAAGTGACTAAAACCTTGATAGATAATGTTAGATAACAATTATCTTGACTTAATTAGTATTAAGTCTCATCATTACTATTATTTTGTACTTATTCAGCAACCCAAATCGAGTTTGGTGATTATTTTAGTCACAATTAGCAGCCATTTTATTTGGTAGCTGAAAATTGGTCTCTTAATAACTTTTTCTTATATTGATATATAAGTAATTTTGCGTGTGCATCCTCTAGTGGTATCTCAAAAAGAGAAACACAAAAAACTAACCACGAAAGACCTAGGACTGTAACATCCCTATTATAAGTAATTATATTCATTATTTTATCCTTACCTTACTAATAAGAATAAAAAAAAAACTTTAATTCCTATTTCTCTTATTAGAGTTGTCCTTTTCTTTTATGACTCCTTGAAGATTTTCCTTCCACTTGTTTCTATTTTTTGGATGTCATCTACTTGGTTCACCAAATTCCAAAGACACGGATAATCATAAAATTCAATGTAAGGATTGCAGAAACATTGTAACAATTCTAGAACTGGAAACTAATGAGTTGAATAAGGCACATAGTGGTTGCGATGGGCTCAAAGAACACAATATGAAAGCACACCGGGCATAGACAATGTATGCCAAGCTCAAGTACAGATTTTGAAAACACATTGAGTGCAAACAACATGTGTCGGTGGTGTAAACATATTTTCAAACAAATTTCTAGTTTAAATGATCAAACTTGCTCAAAACAGATTTATGATTTATCACAATGCGATACCAACTGAATATATTTCTTACACAACCAATATCAACAATTAAACTAATTATTAATGCAAAGAATCCCTACCCACTATCTAAACAGAAAATTAAAAACAACTTACTTGCTCAATAAAGAGGGATTCTTTGTGATAAAAGAATCACTAGTTTTGCTCAATAGGGAGGGATTACGTCTTTTGATGATTACAAGGATAAACACTCTTTCCTAGTTCGCTGATGAACATAAACAATGGTCTTCTAAAGCTTTTGAACACAGAAAATTTGACAGCAATTTGGCACTTGCAAATAGTAGCGTCACTCTTGTTCTTCTCTTTGAAACGTGTATTTATATAGGGGCTTGAAGAATATAAGCGTTGTGATCCCTTTTCTGGTATTTGAGTAGCTTTGAACTCATTTGAATGTCTTTATTTTTTTTCTTTTATCATCTGATGAGCTTGATCATTAAGAAGAATTGAATGTGCTTAAGGAAACAATAATTTCTATTTTATTCTTCACACGACATCCTTGATAGCTAGTAATACTTATCTACCTAGGTAGCATAGCCTTTTACACCAAATTATGGTAAAAAGGAACACCATACTAAGCAAATAGTTGGTGAGAGTCAACATAAGCTTGTGTTACGAGGTGAACAATGTAGCTTTAGCTCATATCCCAAGAACTCTTTAATGTAGATTTGACTTTGGTGCAAATCATGGCAGATGACGAAGACATTCTCTACAACACAAAATTAAGCCTTGAGACTATTTCTTATGTTAATGTTTGCTTAAAATTTGTTTGCACTTATTGTTTGATCATCATCAACCTTACTAAATGGAGTGGAAAATTTGTATAGTATTTTATTGTTTGTCAAACAAAGTACTTGCACGTTGCATGATCTACTATTCTCATACATCATTTGTCAAACGTGATTTCTTCATGTTTCATGCTTTATTGGATTAAGCATTTAGTCAAATCATAGGGTTAATGCAATTATGCTCTAAAAAACTGATATATGTTAGTGTTGTCTACTTTTTTTTCTATATAAATAGAATGATTCTTAAAAAAGAAAAGGAAGTTGTCAATCATTCATAACCACATTCACGTACTCATCAACGACTTTGGTGCAATGACACGACTATCAGGATGTAACCTATTTAGTTATATATGCCTCTTGAAGTAGTAGGCAGGACCAAAATCATTCCTTTTTTTCTATGCCAAATGAATGTTTTCAATATTCTCATCGATATATCAGTAATACAACTTTGGTTGATATAAGTAAACTTTTATTAACTTTTAACAAGTTTTAATATATTCAGGACGTTATTCTAATATTATTTTTTTCCAATGCTCAAGTTATTTACATCCTTTGTGTATTAAGAGGAAGAATACTTACATATATGGATTCCTTGACCTTGTTGCCATTCAAACCTTTGGAATAAAGTTAGTGAAATGTAAACATATTTAATAAAGACGTTTAAAAATGGAGTTAAAAATGGAGGCACATATGTGTACTTAACACCTTACTTGCATAATAAAGAAACATTTTATAAATTAATACACATCTTTCTTGTTACTAATTTTATTTCAAATTATAGGAGTTACTAACAAGTAATAATAATTATTCATTGACAATCTTTGTGGTTTTCAGTGTTCATTGCACAAGAAAACTAATGTTTGGTAATTTCCTAGGTCATATAATTTAATATTATTATATTAATATTTAATACAAATTTAATATATATTAAACTCATAAGTGGCAATAGAAAGGTTTGTTAAAAGAAGTTTTTTTTTCTTTTTCTATAAATTTATGTTAGACATTATTATGAACTTTGACATGACATTTCAAAACTCAACCATTATATGTCATGATATGAAACATATTATTAAAAAAAAATATAAAATGGGGGATAAGGCCAAACCCATGGCAAGAAAATATGACAAACACTTTCTCACCAAGTTAAACAAAACGAAACAAAGAGAATTGAAACCTATTATGAAAAAAGTCTAATTTAATAACAAAATATAAAATATCATATGATTTAAAATCTAACTTATTATTAACACCTAGCGAAGTCAATTTGTCACCACAATGATTTTCTCATAGAATATATGAAAAACTTTGAATTCAATTTCTTTACAAATCCTGGTATACTTTCTCCGTCTCCCTCTTAAAAACCAAGAAATGAAATTAAATAAAACCTTAACAAAATAGGAAAGAGTCATACTTCAACTATATTTTAACTATGATACAAATTTTGTTATACTAATGTTTGAAAATAACTTGAAGTGAGAGGAAATTATATTTTACTTATGATTATTTTTTTATATAGTTAAATTAGTATATTTATTAAATTATTCTTACAATTTGAAGCTTAACATAAATTTATTTTAGAAAAAAAGTAAAAAAAAAAAAAAAAAAAAAAAAAAAAAGGAAGAAGCGTGATTATGCAAAGCGTGTTAAGTAGCCCACTGACATAGATAATGCACTTGGCAAATCCAACCGCATACAGCACAAGTTGAGCTCAGATCCCACTTGATAAAAGTGAAAGCAGTTCGGTCTGAACCAAACATAACCGTACGATTACAATCCAACGGCTCACATCACGCGTGTGTACTTATGTCTCATCGAATCCGTGTGACACGCACTCACTCTCTCTCCTCCCTCTCCCTTTCTCTCTCCCCCTCTCCTCCTCTGCAATTCCCGGTGGCGGAGAAACCCTTCCCACCGTCCAAACGACGTCATTTCGCTCTCCAACCTCACTATTCACATGCGTTTCCGCCACTGCTCGTAACGGAAGAAGGTTTCCACCAATCAGCGTTTCTGTTATTCTTCATCGACCCCGAGATTGGGAGATTTGAGAATCCATTTCTCTTCCGCTCCTAATAATTTATAGTCTTTGCTGTAAGTTAGGGTTTCCAAATTTCCATATCAATTTGCGCAAAGTTGTTTGGGTTGTACAAATTTACCTTTGGGTATCTGAGTAGTTCATTTTTTTTTTTCTTAGCTCCATTTTGTTATTGAGAATATACAATGCTTTTAATATATGTTCACAGAAAGTCGTTATGGTGTTTGCATACTGAACTTTTGTGCAGTCTTAGGTGATCACTTTTTAATTTTCTGAAACTGTATTCTCTTAAAAAGTTTTATTTGCTTAGGACACATGCAACTTAGTTGGCACCTACTTTCTATTTGATAGGGTTAAAGCATTCAGTCCATGGTCAGGATTTTTACCCATGAAATAGGCACACAGTAAGATAGTGGTATTAATTGTTTGAAATGGATGTTCAAGTGATAAATGCGGAAGGAAGTGGTCATCAGACAAAGGCAGATAATGGGGATGCAGAGCCAAGTGACAGTGATGTTAATAATGCTGAAAACTATGGAACTCATGCTGAGGATGGGATTTCTGAGCCATACGTGGGTATGGAATTTGACACTGTAGATGTTGCTAAGACATTTTATAATGAATATGCCAGACACATGGGTTTTAGCTCTAAAGTTGGCCCATATGGTCACTCTAAAGTTGATGGGGAAAGTTATAGGGAGTTTGTATGTGGTAGGGAAGGCTCAAAAAAAGGACTAAATGAAAGTTGCAATGCAATGATTAGGATCGAGCTAAAGGGTCAAAATAAATGGGTGGTAACAAAATTAGTGAAGGAGCATAGTCATTCCCTGTTGAGTTCCAGTAAGGCATACAATAATCAGCCAAGTAAGCATTTTTCTAGTGTTGGAAGGACAATGCCTGAAACTTATCAAGGGGTGGGTCTTGTTCCCAGTGGTGTTATGTATGTATCTATGGATGGGAATCGTGTTTCGAATCAGAATACTCGAGGGATGAAGAATATTCATACCACTCCTGCTGAACGAAGTCACCCAGTTAAAAATTCCTCATTGATGAATTATACTGTTAGGCCTTCTTTGCAAAGCCGGACATTGGGGAGGGATGCTCATAATCTGCTGGAGTACTTTAAGAAGATGCAGGCTGAGAATCCTGGTTTCTTCTATGCTATACAACTTGATGAAGACAATCGAATATCTAATGTCTTTTGGGCAGATGCAAGATCAAGAACAGCATACAGTTATTATGGTGACACAGTTCATCTTGACACAACACGCAAAGCAAATCAATATAGAGTGCCATTTGCTCCTTTTACTGGGGTAAATCATCATGGTCAAATGGTTTTGTTTGGTTGTGCGCTCCTTTTGGATGATTCGGAGGCATCTTTTATGTGGCTGTTGAAGACATTTCTGACAGCAATGAATGATTGTCAGCCCGTCTCTATAACTACTGATCAAGATAGAGCCTTGCAGACTGCAGTTTCTCAAGTTCTCCCACAAGCCCGCCACTGTATTAGCAAGTGGCATATCTTGAGAGAAGGCCAAGAAAAGTTGGCCCATGTATGTCTTGCGCATCCAAATTTTCAGGTTGAACTTTATAATTGTATTAACTTGACAGAAACCATTGATGAGTTTGAATCATTTTGGAATGGTATCCTTGATAAATATGATCTCAGAAGAAATGATTGGCTTCAGTCATTGTATAATGCTCGTACTCAATGGGTTCCAGCATTCTTCCGTGATTCATTTTTTGCGGCCTTGTCTCCTACTCAAGGATTTGATGGTTCTTTTTTTGATGGTTATGTCAACCAACAGACGACATTGCCATTGTTTGTTAGGCAATACGAACAAGCTTTAGAGAGCTGGATTGAGAAGGAAATAGAAGCAGATTTTGAGACAGTTTGCACAACACCAGTTTTAAAGACACCTTCACCAATGGAGAAACAGGTTGCAAATCTTTATACAAGAAAAATATTTTCAAAGTTTCAAGATGAGCTTGTTGAAACTTTTGTTTATACTGCAAATAGAATTGAAGGAGATGGGCCAAATAGCACATTTAGAGTTGCAAAATTTGAGGATGACCAAAAGGCATACTCAGTCTCATTAAACCATTCTGAGTTGAAAGCTAATTGTAGTTGCAAAATGTTTGAGTATTCAGGCATTCTTTGCAGACATATTTTAACAGTTTTCACTGTGACAAATGTACTTACATTACCACCCCATTACATCTTGAAACGTTGGACAAGAAATGCAAAAAACAGTTCCGGATTGGATGAACATACTGGTGAATCACATGCACAGGAGTCTTTGACAGAAAGATATAGCAATCTATGTAAGGAAGCCATCAGATACGCCGAGGAAGGGGCAGTAACTGTGGAAACATATAATGCTGCAATAAGTGGCATTAGAGAAGGTGGAAAGAAGGTTGCTAATGTGAAAAGAAGTGTTGCCAAAGTTTCTCCTCCTAACAATCAGGCCAGTGGGACTGCATATGATGACAGGAAAACTCCCACTCCAAATTCAGATACAACTCCTCTTTTATGGCCACGGCATGATGAGATAACGAGGAGGTTTAATCTTAATGATGTTGGTGGTCCTGTTCAATCAGTTGCTGATCTAAACTTGCCACGGATGGCCCCAGTCTCTCTTTATCGTGATGATGGTCCATCTGAAAACATGGTAACTGAAAATATAACTCTGTTTTTATTTCTATGGTTAACAGAACAGAAATCCATTACACTGTTGCGGTCCTTGGCTTCTTTCTTGTAGGTAGTTCTTCCATGCCTGAAATCAATGACATGGGTAATGGAGAGCAAGAACTCTACTCCAGGGAATAAAGTAGCTGTTATCAATCTTAAGGTATTCTCATTAACCGCAAACAAGAAAAGACCTTGTATTGTACTTTGTTTAGTTTAAGCCCAAATTTGGTTTGGCTGTCAATCCTTGATCAGCATGGGTATCATATCTTATGTAGTGTCCATTTTGTGAAGTACATTACTTTTCTCAATTTTGCAGTAATTAGTGTGGAAATGTAATCCACTGATATTTCAAGCATCATATTGCAGTTGCAAGATTATAGCAGGGTTCCGTCCACAGAATCTGAAGTTAAGTTTCATCTTTCTAGAGTTACTTTGGAGCCAATGTTGAAGTCTATGGCTTACATCAGCGAACAGCTCTCAACACCAGCTAATAAGGTTGCAGTAATAAATCTCAAGGTATCTTCATTTTATTTTCTAAGCTTATTCTTCTCATATTCACTGAGTTACGCTGGACTATTGGTCTAGACTTCTAGTACTAGAAAAGCAAAGATAATGCATCCTTATAATTCTATGATAATTTTTCTCAACAATAGTCTTCATGACAAGTTACTACAAAGAAAGATGTAAACTATTGATTTGTGATTTATAAGGTTAGAATTTGAGTAGTTGCTGCTAATTGCTATTTGATTTTGTTATTCTAGAAGATAATTTAATGCTTTAAATTTCGAGTTTTGATAACTGAACAAAGCTTGTTAACTGTATTTAAGGAGGCTTTGGTGGTATAAGGGAATGGTATAGATTATTAAAAGGATTGTTATGAGAGTGTTTTTGTTGCTTAGTTAGAGAAGTGACTAATATAATTTTCTCGGTTTCTTGTCTTATAAGTGTTTATAAATTTTATAACTTTCTCACTTTTTCTTCTTTTATATGTGCTTATAGATTGATATGGCATAATTTTCTTTTTGTTTTGACACTAATATACAATAAATAATTTTCTTAAATTATAAAGAAAATACAATTAGAAAAAATAGTGTTCCATTCCTCAACATCTAATGGTCAAGTGGGAAATGAAATTCTGACTTCAAAGCCATAAATTGAGGAAGTGTCAATTAAGTGGAGCAATCATGGCTATCAGACTCGAGAGTCTACCTAGACTTGTGGGAGCTTCACAGAGATCACTCGTAAACTCGTAAAAGTTTACATCATATGAAAAAATAAATTCAACACCATAATTAATCAAAAGTTTTTAACATTGTAATTAATCAAAATAGTAAACAATAGTTCCATAGTTCTAAAATAACTAAGTTTAACACATGACTATTATATAAATTCAAACTACGTCTAATAAATAAGTTCATAGAATTACAAAACATAATTTCTTAAGGCAATAACAATTAAATTACTAGAAGTGAAAAAATATCTTCAAGTTTCTGACTCCAATCCTCTAATGACTTCATCTTCAAGATCATCATCATCATCATCATTTTCATCACCATCAGCCACTTTCTTAGATTGTAAGTGTGCATCATCAACATGGGCATAAAAAACTATATCAAGATCAAATGCTTCTAGAGTTGGATTAGTTGAACCTGGTCTAGCTATATCAACATTTCCACCATCACCTTAACCTTGAATTGACTAAAAGCCAACATTCTCTCCTTCTTTAGTTATCCATTCATCATCAAGTTCAATATCACCAAATGAGAGAACAACAATTTTTCTAATTTATTTATTTGAGCTTCAAGTTATTCATGTCACAAATCAAGTTATTCATCTTTTTCTTATGCAAACAATTTCTTGTTTTTGCATGGACCTATAAATAAATATGAATTTTTAAAAGCTATAAAAGCTAAATAAAGAAAATTAAAAACCAAAAATATCTTGATAAACTTGAATTACCATTTCAAATAAGCTCCAATTATTCACACCTAAAACAATTGCAAGGCTAGCTCTGAATTCGAATAGCAAATCTCTTCAACTCTAGATTTCCATCCTCAAACATCTCCCATCATTCTCTAGGAAGCATAATTGTCCTAAAATCTTTTGCATTCTCCATAAAAAAAAAGTCCTCTAGCACAATGAAAGTCAACAAGTTGAATTTTTTTTTCCTTTTTGTAACATCCTTAACCAATCTTCTCATGCATATATACAACCCTTTTTACCTCCAGATCATCATTTTTGAAATCATGCTCATAGTGCAAGTAGGGGTTAAGGTAATATATTGCCACATGCAAAGACCTATGAAGCATATCATCGCACCTCTCAAATTATTCTCCAAACAGGTTCGTAACTGTGAAAACACCAATGATGCTACATTAGAAATAATTACACAAATAAATAATTAAATTTTAAGTGAGGGAAGGTTTTAAAATTGTACCTTTTCTTAATATTATTAAAGTTAAATATGATCTTCTGTTTGCACAAACCATCTTCTCGTATATATTTTTATCAACATTAGAGACAACAACTTTGAAGCAAGTTCTTACATTCTTCCAAAACCAACTATCTAATACCATATTCTCAAGAGTAAAGTTGTCAAACTCCATAGTTTTAGATTGTAAGAGTTTACTTCATATAAAAAAATATTGAAATACCTATAAATAACACAATAATTTAATATTTTATGATGTTATAAAACTTTTTATACTTTTTTACTATAATAATATTGTTATTAGTTTATCATATTTTATATATTTTTAAATATATTTTTTTATATATTTCTAGTACTATCAGTCTTTTATCACTACTCTAGTTGATCATATGATATATTATGCTTTACATAAAAAAGAGAAGTTCTTGAACTTAAGTGGAGGCTCAATAGTCAAACATAGCAAGAGAGGAATGAAAATATAAAAGCTAAAAACCTAATATGATTCAAGCCTCTACATTTTAGCTTTTGTCGCTGACCCTATATCTAAGATTGGATGAGAGAAAGGAAACGGGAGACAACAAAGTGTCGAGGAGAATAAAACACAAATTGAAGTGGAACGAATCTGAGAAGACACCAAGAGAAATCTATTAGTGTGATAGAAGAATGCAACATCAATGCCCAAAACATATAGAAATATGCAAGAGAGAACCAATGAACCATGACATTGTTCTCTAGGTGCGTTTTGCATAAATCGTGACCTAGAAACAAACAAATCAAGTGTTGTTTTTTGGCTTTTTCCTATTGTCTAACTAAGCTCACTTAATCGCCTCTAAACTCGCAATTTTACACGAGTTTAACTGAGTAAGCTCTAGTTTACACAAGCCTACTAAAAAATAATTTTATGTGCGAGTTAACTAGGTTTGAGGGTGTGGGAACGTAAACTCGAATAAGTTTACGAGTTGACTTGCAATTTTAATAATCATCGTCAAGAGAATTCTGTGATACAGTAAAGGAACTATTTCTCATGGTCTTCTCATGAAATCTGTTCTTATAGGAAGACCCCTTTTTCTCAATACACACTGTGATGTTGATTGGGTGGGCCTTGACATTGATGATTGCAGATCCATCTTTGGCCTTGCGATATTTCTAAATCCTAATTTAATCTCTTGGTCTTCCCACAAACAACAAATTATAGCTAGGTCTAGCATGGAGGTTGAATACAGGAGTATTGCACAACCAAAACTAGACTAACATGTACCAAGCTGTATTGCAAGAACTCTATGTTCCGTATTCTACTCTTACTTCATGACAATCAATGTGTAGTGCCCATTGCTCACAGTCCGAACTAAACACATGGATGTTGATGTCTTTGTTTGTGACACAGTTCTCTCCAAGAAACTTTAGATCTATCATATTCCAACATTTGATAAATGGGTGGACGTGTTGACAAAGCCTCTTTCTCCAATCAGATTTGCTTTCCTTAAAGACAAACTCAATGTGATGGATATTTCTCACACAATTACACTTTGAGTTTGAGGGGGAATTTTAGGATATATTAAAATAAGGAATGTGAAAGATATTCATTTTTCTCTCTATATCTTTTTTTTTTTACACAAGGAAAATATTCCCCTTTAGTTTGTTATTTCCAGCTTCCCTTTTTTTGGAATTCTATTTTGGTTATTTGGTCTATTTTGCTTTGGAGGGTAGCTACTGAAAGTGCTCCCTTTCTATTTATGCATCATGAAAATAATAAAATATTACATCCTTTAATTGTAGTTTCATGTTTTCTCTAAGAAACAACTTTTGGATATACTTCTATTACCGCAGAAAAAACTTCTTTTGCCCTCAATCCTTCTTAATCTCCTTCCCAAATTCACCTTCGCTACACCCATATCCTTCATTTCAAATTCAATACTAAGTAATGACTTCAATCTTTTGATCTCAGTCTCGAGACGCAATCAATACAACAATGGTAGATGAACTCACCATTCTCCACCTTATGATAGACACAAGGATAAGAGATGATGAACTAGTGGAAATGCAATTGTCTAGGATATTGTTTTAGTCCATAGAATGGCCTCTTTAGTTTACACAAAGAATCCTCCTTACCCTCCACCTCAAAACCTTGTGGTTGGTGAATTAGAATCCCATCCTTTAGATGGCCACGAAAAAGGTCATTTTAACTCTAGTTGTTCAAGCTCCATGTCTTGACTTGCTATAAGTGCAATGACTATGATTGACATGTGCTTGATTAGTGGAGAAAAAAATCTCATTGTGTCAATACCTTCGATCTGGTTGCATGCTCTGACTATTAGATGAGTCTTGAATCAAACACATTTTGATGTAGATGCTCCAACAAATGTATTACCATTAGATTTTCTTCTCAACGTAGATGCATTACCACCAACTCTACTATCAGACGTAGAGGAGGTGCTTCTAAATACCTTACCATCAGATGCAGATGTAGGCGCTCCACTAGATGCTTTGTCATCTGACACTCCAATGTTGTTCTGAAGATGCACAACACTATTCTAGACTCCTGATGGTCTTACCAACTTCTAAGTTTCATTCTTCTACAATGAGTCCTCTTCATGCACGGCTAGAATTCCACTTGTCGTCCTTAGCATAAACAACTACGTCATGAAACATAGTTGGTTCAAATGATTCCACCTCCTTTACTATAGATAGCGCATAGGCAAGGGAACCATCAAACTCATATCTCTCAAGCCAATGTGCCTTTGGGACCTTTGAATATAGGTTTGATGATTGTTGTGTTGCCTTCAAGTGCTTGAGTGCCTCATTTATAGATGCCACACGTTTATTAGATGAATTCTTCAAAGAGAACTCCATGTGTTCCTAAACTTTTTGATTCTCTAATTGTGTCTCTTGGCAACTCCTCAATTTTCCTCTGTGTTGTGGAACATCATAAAAAACATCTGTACTAACAATTGCCCTTCACTTAGCTCTATAGCCCACAAACACTTCCTTTCTAGATCTAGGTTCAAGCTTACTTCAACTACCCAGTAGTAAGCTAAACACCCAAACCCTCAATGCTGAGTAGTTTGCTGGCTTGGCCTAGCACACTTCAATTGGAGTTTTGAACTATATTGCAATAGAGGGGGAATGATTCACCGTATAACACGTGTTCAAAGCTTCACCCAATTGTGCCAAAAACCAATCTCTTTGAGGACTCGTGTGAAAGGAGTACCTAAAGTCCAACACGCACCTATCAAACAATTATTGTCTTGATATGACTGTTAACAATTGATTATCATTAGATGACTCCACCTTTTGAACTATAGCTACCAATAGATCTTAGTTCCCCACTTGACAATCCCTCGTCTAGTGTCCTGACTACTTGCAATATCGACAAACATTTTTAGGACCAGCTTTGTCTTCTTCGATTTTCTTTGACCTTGTCATTCTTGAAGACTGCTAACTATGAAGACAATGCATCATCAATACTCTTAGATGTTTTGAGGCAAAACTCCCTTGTATAGAGGCTAGGCTTTACCTAATAAAGGGGAATGCAAGAGAGGCCAGCAAAATCATTGTAGTGTCTTCATCGTCTACCTTGATGACGATGTTCCAGGGTTTGTGCAAGATTGAATTGAGGTCATCATGAAGAGTTTTGAGTACCGTACCCTCCTTCATACTAAGCCCAAACAACCTCCTATTCAACTATAGCTTGTTGTAAATGGACGTTGTCATAAACAACTTCAATTTTAGTCATGTCGCTGTTGAGTTCTTTTCCTCTGCAACTTCATAAAGAACCTCATGTGAAATAAAGTGATTGAAGGAGCTTGGTGTGGAATAGATACATAAAATTTATCACATGTTTTTGATATTGGATCTTCTCCACCCTTGGGCTTTTCAATCAATCCCAATTCAGTGATTTTTTGTGTAGTATGTGTACTCCATAAGTCTTTCAGCCTTAGTAATATGGGTATTCTATAAGTCTTACTATGCTTACCAATTTCTTTAAGGAGATCCAACATATAGTTTCGTTGAAATAAAGATGCTTATCTTAGTGTAAAAAATATATATTCCAAGGAAGTACTTCTACTTCTTGAGATTCTTCATCTTTATATGAGGAGTGAATTTCTACTTCGAATTTGTTTTTCAAGCTCACCATCATGTACCTATAGCCTTGTCTTTTAGTCTCTCCAATCTCCCAAGTTTCAGTCCTTTTCAATGCACCCGTCTCTTCATTCATATAATATGGATCCAATTATCATTCTTCTGGCATTGGAATTATTAGGAACATGATCCATTGGGAATATTGACAATGTTTAGGCCTTTAAATATTTGTTTTGCCCTATCACTTGTATTAAAGCAGGCCCTTTTAATTTATTTTGGATATGTTTGACAAAATTAGCTAATAGTTCAAAGTTCTTAATCTTGATTATTGTATTTAGTGTTTGGTAATGAAGATGATAAATATAAAAAAAATAACAGGAAAATCTAAACTTTGATAATTTTTTATTTGCAAGGCAATTGTTTTAATTATGTGTTATTTTTTATATTATAATAATGCAAATACACGCACTCTGGCGTGTATGTATCCGCATTTTTTATTATAATAAAAATCAGTTAAGACAATGAAATTGGCATATGAGTGCAAAGGCAGAAGGGATCTTGACTGCAAGACTCACTCGTTGAGGAGGGACGAAAGTCGGTGTTAGTGATCTTGATGGTGTCGAGGGCGATCACTCAATGGATAAGAGTTATTATGGGGATAAGAGACTGATCTTCCTCAATAGAAAAGATATAATTATCAAAATAAAAATAAACTAAAACCAATCATTGTAGACAGTTTTTGCAGAATATGGAGAGGAAACGATTGTTTAATGAAGACAAGAGTGACAGGGTAAAATTATACAAAGAGTAACATAAAAAACGTATATATTTTATGAATTGTATATGGAAAAGCAGTTATCAAAACCAATTTCTATCATGAATTGTTATAGATATATACTATTTATTCATCTTGGGTATATTTTAAAATGATTTAAAATCAAATTTCAAGTAAAGTAAAAATATCATACTTTAAAGTAAACATCATCATACTTCAATTATATATATATATATTATAAAACTCTTGCTAGACATCATTATCAACTTTGACATCTTAACTAAATTGACACTTCAAAGGTCACCAATCATATGTCATCATCATACTTCCATTTGATTATATTGATTAATATAGTGGTTAAAAAATTGTAATATAAAAACTATCGTCGTATTGATATCACAATCAATATTCTGATTTTTAATGTCAAAATAATAAAATAGATGGTGTAAATAGTATACTGGTTAAAATAAATAATGTAACATTAAAATAGAAAAAAGAGAATTATTATCCGTCATTGTGATTATGTTATGTAATAAAAAAGTTATCTTATAAGTGGAAGAAGAGAACACAAAAAATATGTATAATAAAAGCATTCCTTGTATAGAGAAGTATTAGAAGGGAAATTTAATAAATAGTTTAAGGATAAAATGGAAATAAATACAAAAGCTAGAAACTCGAGATTAGCGATTTAAGAACTGCTATTTCAAGTACAGTCTCGAAAACCCCTATAAGTTATTATTTATCTATGGTAGTTGGTATTATCGTAGAAAATTGAACAAACTGTACTGTTCATGATTCCTTGTTTGGTAAAAGTTCTCTTGAATTCTGTTACACTGCTCTATCTCATTAATTATATACCATGTCTGTTTAGTGTGATATTCTATGTCAAATCCCACTTACTGAAAAGGTTTCCTTTGATTTTTTGTCTCTTTACTTTGACCAGTTTTTCCGTTGTTTAATGAAATTCTTGAAAATGTTTCAGCTTCAAGATACTGAGACAACCTCTGGTGAGTCAGAAGTAAAGTTTCAGGTGTCCCGGGATACATTGGGTGCTATGCTACGATCAATGGCCTATATCCGTGAGCAGCTTTCTCATGCTGTAAGTATTCTATTCCTGTTATCTCTATGTAGGATGCCTATGATATAAAACTTTTATAATTTATCTGAAGTGTTTTTTCTTTTCTTCTATGTTCTGATATGTATAATAATTAGTTGTCTGTCAACCATCCCGTCCAATGTAAAATTTGCACATATCCAGAGTAATTGAGAAACTCCATAATCTGAAATCCTTTTATAAAAGACAGAAGAAAGAGAATATTGATAATTTATTAGAAAGAGTAAAGAACTGGTGCATCCGGGTGTGCTATTTTTAATTTAAGCATTTATTTAGCGTTTTAGAGCAATGAAACCCAGTATATCAACCATCTAAATAAAGCTGTAATCCCTCTGCTTATCTGATCGGGGAACTCTCAACAGCACAAAAAGAGAGGCCATGATATGTTTTTTTACTCCAAATATACACCCTGAAGGGCACTAACATCACTGTTACACTTTTATCCTCCTTAAGTTGTCACTGCTTCAAAAGTTAAGTAGTTCCTAAAGCTTGAAGATAAACTATTTCATGATTAAGTTAACATGTTTCTCTTCTGTTTGCCTCCCATGGGTATATAGCGGTTAAATTTCCGGAGAATGGTTAACGAGTTTAATTGATCACACGAAAGCAACACATGAAATTTCTCCAAAAGCAGAACATGAAAATGAGTACAATGATTTGAGATCTGTATAGTTGATGCACCAGTTAGCTTATCATTAGTATTTTGTATGATATTAAATTATTTTCAAAATAAAACCTGCTACTGAAGCTAGTATCTGTAGCAGTATCTAGGCAATCTTAAAGTTATTATTTTTGTACTGTTCGTAGACCTAAGGACATATCGATAGAACATGACACCCCCTAAATAGGACTGTAGAAAAGCTAGTTCGGCAGAGGTAGCATTCCTATATCAAAATAAACCAGTTCGGTCAGTATGCTGATATTGTTATATATATTAATTTTTTGGGGGCACAATTTACATTGGTTTTTCCAGAAATCTGTTTCATTACTGGATAATGCCTTCTATTTAAATATTAATATTGGTTTCGATGTAAAATTTTGACAGGACGATGCACAGTCAGAACCTCAATCTAAAAAGCATAAGAAGTAAAGCATAAAATTTTCTTTTCACGGGGGTGGCGACATATCTTACGGAAGCGTGATGACCACTCAGCGCAAAAAGGCTTAGAAAATGCAGTGTATCTGTTGTATTTGAAGTTTGCTAACTTATAGGTTTTTACATGTCTGTAGTAACTTATTGTTGTACATGTATCATATCGTAAGGGCAGCTTAGTTTTATGCAAAGCAGTTAAGTAATACTCTCCGTTAAGCAACTAACTAATAACGAATGAAAATGGGTTTATCAAAGTAAAGTAGTGCCCTGTACAGGGTAAAAATGAGCAAAGGCATTCGGAATAATTCTAATGGAACTAACTTGCTTTTGTCCCATGCCAAATCTATGTTTCGCATTTGATCAAGAACTTTTACAAATTTATAACAAATATTGGTATCTACATTTACCATGAAAGTTCAGAAAAACATTAAGGTCTGTTTGGACTAAAATTTTGTTTGGTTTATTGTTCGTCCTTCAAGTATCATTCCAGACATTCTTTGTATTAGATATAAATTCCCTGATTTTAGGTATTTTCAGTTGTTTGATTGGAGTTCTATTGTATTTGGTTTGCATCAGTTTTGATTTGGTGTTCCATGCTTTTTTTGATTTTTTATTCTTTTATATATTATTTTATATGTAATTACGAATGATTGGTAAACTTTGAGATGTCAGTTTAATTAAAATAGTAGAGTTTTATAATAACGTTCGACGTGCAATCTTAATATGAAAATAGTATGACACTTATATTGTGGTAGGTGACGTAATTTTTTTGGGGTTCATTGAATTGTAGCATTTGATTGTTATATTAAAAAGAGTGATGTCCAGACTATCACTTATAACTTTTTTTTGTTGGTAAACGTTTAATTTAAACAATTAAAGTATTAAAGCTAAGGTTAAGAAGAGATTGTTGTAAATGATATTAATTATTTTATGATAATTACAGTTAAAGTCACAAGTCAAGAAAGAGAGATTGTTGTAAAAGATATTAATTATTTCATGATAAAGGTCGGATGTACTAAGTTATAATTGAATAGTAGTATCTAGATTGTTACACTTTTAAAGGTATAATGGATTACTAAGTTATAATTGAATAGTAGTATTTAGATTGTTACACTTTTAAAGGTATAATGGATTAAGTTATAATTGAATAATAATATTTAGGTTGTTATACTTTTAAATAGAAAAAGTTATATTAACCTACATTTTGATTACTTATATCTTTTTAGTTAAGTAACAAATGCTTAATCCAACAAAAGTATTGGCTAATAATATTTTAAGTAAAAAAGTTACATTAAGTTACATCTTGATTAGTTATATATTTTTAGTTCACTAACAAATGCTTAATCCAACAAAAAAAAGTATTGACTAATAATAGACTATTTGAATTTAAAGGACCCTAACCATTTATAATTTCACATAAATTTGAATAAGAAAAGTTACTATAATGAATTTACATAGAGTTCTTTTGTAAATTGGAGCTTCAAAATTTCTTCAAATGGCTTGATTATTTTTTTCTCCATTTCCACGTAAGTCTTTTTTTCATTTTGTCCTTTGTCTAGCTTTTGCTTTAGTTCCTTTGTATTTATGTGAGTTTTTTTCTTTTTTTTTTTTTTTATTTTTTTTTTTTTTTTTTTTTCTTTTTTTTCTTTTTTTTTTTTTTTTTTTTTTTTCTTTTTTTTTTTTTGTGTTTTTTTTATCCTTTTTTTTTTTTTCTGTTTTTTTTTAATTTTTCACCCCCCCCCCCCCCACACAAAAAAACCAAATCATCAACTGTTTTTTTCTTCTTCT
>Ga0099824_1000624_pt1 | contig 43697 bp, 22 predicted proteins | sample SiratrowhiteBW_FD_76837 | JGI IMG/M metagenome (GOLD analysis project Ga0099824, IMG submission 76837) | Root nodule microbial communities of legume samples collected from California, USA - Siratro white BW | ecosystem: Host-associated > Plants > Roots > Nodule | place: USA: California... | reverse complement strand
TATATATATATATATATATATATAAGATAAAATCACTTCATTTTCAAGTGATTAGTAAATCAAGAAAAACAATGGCTGTTAAGGAATTTGACTAAAAGCCAAGCAGTTTTCTCTTTTTTTTTTTCATTTTAATTCCAATTAACTTGGATGGAAGAGTACAAAATAAAAATTTACGCTTAAACTTGTGACTATCATTTTGATCTCTAAAAGTTTCCATTTACTCTATTGTCAATCATATATTTTTAAATTATTGAACATTTTACATATCATGTTGAAAATATTTTAATATTTTTTACTAATTTAATTTAAATTTACTTTTATTCTTATAATTTTTGAAATATACAATTTTAATTATTTTTAAAAACTTAATTTTATATTTGGTAATCCTATTTTAATCGACCAATTTCTGTTGATTTATTGTTAAATTATTAACATATTCGTAAAAAAATGATAATGACCGTTAGTTATTCATGTGAGATATTAATATTTATATTTAACAACATATTTTAACCTTTTTTTATTAACTTCTCTAGACTTAAAAAAAAGAGAAATATGATAAAAGAGAAGATAAAATTCACTTTTTCTAAAATTAAAATTAATTCATACAGAGTTAATTTTTTTTTAGAAATTATGATAGAAATTTGTATAAATTAATATATATTGTTCATGTTAATCTCGGTCTTTGTATATGTTCATGGTCTTTAAACTGATGTGTCTTTGATTTTAGTAAAAAGTATGAGATTTTTGTAGAAGACACTCTGACAATTAAGTTAGTATATGCTGATATAAGAGCAGTTGCAGTTTTTATATTAGTTTGAATAACCTGTTTTCATCCAAAAGACTCTTTAAGCTGTTTATAAAGGTCAAACAACATGTCTTTGATGTGTAAGATGATTTTTTTGAAGTCTTTTGTACTATTAGTGCCTAGGTTATAGTTTAAGTCATAATCGAGGAAATTTCGATTAACCTACTTAATCGAGCACCTCTCGGTAATGACGATACAATAGCCTTTCATTTCAAAAGTTTAACTATGAGAGATGAAATGCTTTCAAGAAAGGAAAATTTACACTTTTCTTTAGCTTCTTGGTCGAGTACAAATCAGCTTCCACTATATACTTACTTACACCAAATTCGAGCCGGTGAGACGAAGAGGTTTGAATAGATGTGCCCTTTGATTATATAAGCCTTTTATGGGATCTGTGACCATGGAATCCCTCGGCTGAAAGGTGAATAGACACATTTTTTCACTTGTGGCCCTTGAGGCTTTTATAAATAGGGGGTAGCCCCCTTTATTTTGCCATCAAGCATTCCATATTGCTCCGAGATCTGAAAAGATTTCCATAGTGGTTAGGTGCAGAGTATTCATTCCTAGAAGTAATCATGTCTCCTATGTCTAACTTTCGTGAGTATGTCTTTATTCTACAGGCAATATGTCTTTAGGGAGTTCTAGGAATTCAATTGGTATGTCACGAGAGACATCAGGTTCAGAGGTACAAGAAGTGAGGAGTGATCGTACTAATAGGATCGATGAGTGTTTTGTTTTTTGTTTGCTTCGTAAGATTTTTTATGCCCAACTTATAGCATAACCTTAACTATGAATATTCTTATAACATCTTAAAGACCTCATTCAAGGTTCACTCCTTAGATTGATTTATTCAAAGAAAATATGATAAAGTGTTTTAAATTTTTGAAAACCATGAAAAGCTTTGAAAGTTTAATTTATCCCTCTTATACTTAATTTATTTTTCAACATTCTTTGCTTAATATAAAATTGTATATCTATTATTATGGACATACTATTATAATATCTATTGTATATCTTATACATATATTATTGTTTAGTTTAAGACATTGTATATATATTATATACTCAATTTTACGTATTATTTTCTATTTTATTTTATGTTAATATTGATAATATTAGTATTTCATGATAAATATAATTTTAATAAATTATAGAATAGTTAGAATATATTTAATAATTAAATTATTTAAGGTTACATTAAGAACATTGATTGTGGTTAATTACATGTAATATGATGGAATATACTCTAATGAATTTGCTTACATTTGTATGATTAATTATGATGAAAGGTTTACTTATATTTTTTAATCTATTTAAGTGAATTAAGAAAAGGAACATAATTTGATAGTTTTGTCTAAGGTTACATTATTAGTCTAATTCATCAAGACTTTGGTCCCACATGTAACTTTTTATGTCATTAGATTCATGAATTAGGACATATTTTCATTGGTGAAACATGACATTTATTCTAGTCTCAAGATGATAAAAAAGGTATTTTGAACTTTGATGTTTTTTAATTTGGGATTATTTGTAATATTAAGTGTGATATTCTTAGTTTAAAGAGTGTCAATTATAAGATATGGAAGGAGAGAGTTCTTCTATATTCTTACTAACATATGTTATTATTTTAATTAAAATATAAGTGACTCAAATATTTCAAATATAACAAGGTTATTATCATTCATCTACTCTAAACTTAGACAACTTTTAATTGATACAATAATTACTTTATTTAAAAGTTACATAGAAATATTTCTTATCATTTATTTTTCATTTTATTGTAACATGAAAGTTGATTCATTTGAATGTTGTTATACATTATATACTGAATGAGAGTCATTATTTCAGCAAGTATTACTAACTCATGAACAAAACTAACATAGTTCTAACACATTTGTTAAAGTGTGTTATAATTTTATAACTATTACATAATAACATGAGTTAAATGTTATATGTTTTTAATGATCAATCTTTGTTGTACTAGGATAACATCTAAAAGAATAATAGACAATCTTTCTTCTCCAACATAGTTAGCTTTATTTCTTGTTTAACTAATTTGTATGTTAGATTATATCTTTTCTTATTGAACTTTTGATGAAATGTTTGACTTATATCATATGAATATATGAATTGGTATTTTTTTTGTTTTTTTTTCGCATTTTAGATTTTGGTTTTAAGTCCAAACCAATTAAATTTAATCAAAATATCCTAAATTTATATTACCCAATACATGACTCAATGTAAGTTTAAAACGTTTCTTCCTTTATTTGATATTCATTTACATCAATTAGTACTTCATCCAACATAATTTTATATAAACTATATCCACATCCCATTCTTACTTTAACATAATTAACCCTAAATATTCGAAGCAGAAACTTTTATTTACTATCGGTACTCAAATTCTTTATAGGCAATATATCTATTAAATTTGCTTACATGGGATGTTTGACTTAGTGATGATGATCAATGGTTTGGTGCCTAATGAATTTTTTTAGTAAAATTATAGATATTAGGATGTTGTTGAATAAAATTAATTTCACCTCTAAATATTTTGGATTGACTATAAGTAAAAAAAAAAAAAAAAATTCACACATATTTTTATTTTCTTTTTATTTTTATCTAATTAAACGTTAGATATAACATATTCATTTAAACTATCATACCAATTATTTTATTAATTAAATTTTAAATTTAAAAATAAAAATTATGTAAAACTCAAGATTAGACGGAAAAACATATTTTTTAAATGGGGGAACTAAAATCAAGAAAAAAAATAAAAGAATTAAAATTGCAAATGAAAAACTGAATATAAACCAGAGTTAATTAATTTTTTAAACATACCCCAACACTCGTTTAACAATTGTATTCAATGAGTGCCTCACATGCACTTTTCCTTTTTCTTGTAATGGTGATTCTATTATAAGATGGCATTGTAGCAACGGACACATCCTTGACCAGCACATAAAGAACCCTACTACCTTGTCTTTTATTTCTAATATTTTTTTTCTACTTTTTTGGTTATTAAAATTTGAGGTGAGTCCATCTTGAAATCTGAATTTTTAGTTCTTTAATTTTTTTTAAAACTGGTTTCTTAAATTTACTATTAATGACTAAAAATAGTTTTTAAAATAATCAATTTAGATTTTGGAGACTACTTTTTAAAAAAAAAAATTGAGAGTAATCTCCTTTATTGCTGATACAAAAAAAAAAAAAAACATAGAATTGTGTTCTTTAGAATAGAAAATACAAGTAGTATGTTAATCGTGTAAGCTTATAAAAGTATAAAATACTCAAGATTCTTCATAGCTGTATTTACGTGCTTTAAAAAGAAACAAATATATACCAATCCGTACAAAGTGACATTGATTTGATTTCTAAGCATATTTTCCTTTTCTTTTCTTTTCATAAGCTCCCATTTACCCTTAATTCCTAAACATCAAAATGGTCCTCTTTCTTCCCATATACACAAATAGCCACCCTCATGTTCTGCAAAGGTAATTTCCAATTAGTAAAAAGCATACAAAATTTTAAAGCCTATAAAAGTATGAGAACAATAATGATAATAATAAAAAACACTGACCAGCAATAGTGGTTTGGTTATAAAAATCCCAACATTCTTTCCTTCACCAGCCGTTTTCTTCTTCATCAATCTAACTCCTTTTCCTTATACTAATATTTATAGAAAGAACTAAGATACATGTGATTCACTATTTCTGTAAACTTGCTGCATAATGTATCAAAATCCATCCAAAACAATAATTGAACCACTCTCTCTTTGACTAATTCTAATCCATGGTAGGTAGGTAAACTTTTATATTAATATAACTATTTTAGTCAAGAAGGACGAGGACCTAGTTATAACATTAAATGTTGTATATTTTTTTTTTCTTAGAACCAGGGCCGGAGAATTATAGAGGTGGAAAGTGGTCCTCAAAATTTGTTAGAATTCTGTGTACATAGATATAATCAGAATTAAATTAGGAGAACTTTCTTTTATTTTATAGGTATTTAATTTTAGTAAATATTAAAATATAATAAAAAATATCGAAAAAAATTAAGATATTTTTTTATATTGTTTCTACTTATTTCTATATAATATTTTCATTTCTGAAAAAATAATAGAAGGAAAACAAAATTGTTTCTAAATAGTATCTTATTCTATTCCATTTCTAAACAAAAAATATAAAATCTCTCTTGCCCTACTTGAAAGTTTATATTATTTATTTTTAATATATCAGCTTTTACTATTTCTTGTACAAATTTGTTTCTTTTTGCATATTGGAATACAAGAATGTTTTGTAAGGAACTTTTTTTAGGAATATAAAAAATTAATATTAAGTGTTATATGTTTTTTTAATTATTTTTTTAGTGTGACTTATTTATTATAAATTTTTCTTTTGATAATTACGTCTCTTAAAATCTTAAAATTTTAATTATAATTCAATTATTAATGATTCCAAGAATTTAAAAGACTGAAACATAATATGTGTGATTTTTCTTACGATTATAACTATATTAATTTATATATTCATTTTTGTGTATTGGTGACGATGATATATATATATGTACAAATTTTTAGTATATTACTTTGGTTCCTCCAAAATTGTTGATCAAATTTTGTCACTGCATATTTGAAAACACTTATTTATATTTGTTTTTCCATAATCAGACGATCTCACCCTCATTTTTCTGTTGGTAATTAAATTGTGTTTGTGATCAATCTTTCACTAATTGATGGTGTGAATTGAGTCTAGTTAATTGCCCAGGTTCACATGTTATTTACATATATATATTGATGGGTTCATTACAAACATTTTCTTAAACAAAGAAATCTTCAGGATTTGATTATGAAGAGGATATTTGCTCAAGTATCTAACTTAGGTTCACTGCTTACACTAAAATATTTTTGAATGGAATCTAAAATAGACATATTAATATACAACTCCCAGCCTCAAACTTATGTTATAAGAGGTTGAAGCAATCAAACACTGGTCTACATATACATAAAATAATGACTCAGAAATCTTATCAAAATGATTTAACGGTCACATTAATATGACATTGTTGTATAGAAGTCCTTGAACTATTGGTAGACTTGCTTTAATCTTTAAAGTTGAATAAGAATAAGGATAATATCCATTGCTGCCAAATGGAAACTAGGAAGCCACCAAAAAATGTATACACATACCATTATCCTATCAAAATATATTCTTATAATTTTTTAAATAAATAATCATAGAAAAACATTTCTAATTTTACTAGCATACTTTTTTTAAAAAAATAAATTAATTTCATAAATTTTCTTAATCTTAATAAAATGATTAAAGTATTTATATTTTATGATTTTCAATTTTTTCTTATAATAGATACATGTTTAGACAAATTAAATATTAGGTGAAGGGAAAAATATAAATGACAAGAGAATAAACAGTGTTACTTTGAAGAAAAGAACCAAAACTCTTTCCATAACAAAAAATAAATTTTTATTGAAATATAAATTAGTTGAAATAATAATAGAAATAAAGTGAATGAAATTAGAGCCAATTTGATATCACCAAAATTTCTACAATTTGAATTTCACATATTTAATAGATAAGACCAAAATGGTAGGTGCAAAAAAAATAAAAAAAAAATCATGATGAAAATATAAAATTATTAGAAAGAAATATATTGGCGTATTTGATAAATCATATATCAAATTTATTCATTTTAGAGAAAAACTAACATGATGCATATCATACTCTTAAAAAGAATGAAACATGTAAAATGTGTGTATTAGGGGAAACAATCTAATTTGAAAAAAGATAATAATTTAGTTCTAACAGATTTATAGTGGTCAACAATAATTCTTAATTGAAGTCAAATATATCAATAAGTGTTCAAATAACAAAGTATTAGAAAATGAAATCGCTTAGGTTTTTTTTTTTTTACAACATGATATCCTAACATATATTTCGTTTTTCTATTCTCTATTAAGGTATGAGTTTGCTTGTGAATATAAAAGTTAGTGTTGGAAAGCGTTTCATATTACTCCCCATGATGGATCCAAAAATATTATAGCCAAAGATATGATAACCCTAGGCTAAAGGTTCATATCCTCAACATTCTAATATATATAATTAAGGTAGTAACTAGTACTCTTAAGGTGATAAATATATCATAAATGTGAATAATGCATACTTTGAAATTTTACCTATTTGTATTTTGTTTTAATGAGTTTTCTTTTTACTTCTATGGACTTAGGTTCATTGTCCAACTCGTCATAATATTGGATTAACATTTGATGTCCTTTTGATTTATAAATTAAAGTATGAAATTATTTTAAACTAATATAATATTTTTGAAAAAAAAAATCTGAAATTTTTTTAATTTAAGCATAATTTTCAGAAAAAATATCATTTACTAAAAACAAATATTAAACAACATAACAGTTACACTACCATCATTAATCTCTAACAAACTATTACAAAAGTTACTTCCATGATAAGTCCTACTATTACAAAAGTTACTTCATTGATAAGTCCTACTATTACAAAAGTTACTTCATTGATAAGTCCTAAACCCTTGCTATTACAAAAGTTACTATAATACGTAGTATTTCCAATAGAAAAAACCAAACAAAAGTGGTTTTTAAATAATCAAGGTAAGCCTAGTGACATGGCATCAGTGATGTCACAAAAGCACCAGATCTCACTTTTTTTTTAACCTAGCTCAATGTTGATACCATTACCATTACATTATTATTATTATGGATGATAGAAAAAATAAATAAACTTTGTGTGTGGCTCTATTCTAAGTATAATAAAGCATGTAAGGTAAATCAGAAAGCAGGGGCCACCACAGATAATTAAATTAGGTGTATTCTTATCCTAATGAATAGGGCACTCATGAATCGCTTTAGCTTTTTTTAATACCCTCTTGCAAGCAAGGTACATGTTCAACAAAGCTTTATTCCACTTCATGCTGCTATATATATGATATTAGTAGAACCACGTATACTCAAGCCAAAACCTGCTATTTCCCTCCCACTCAGTCTTCTGATATTTCTGCAGCCATTTCAGCAACATGAATAGCCACACTCGCCAGCTAACAGCTACCCCTAAGATGCAGCAAAGGAAGGAGCGACGCATGTTCTCCACTTCTGATGACAGTGCCATGACCAAGCAGGTTCAGGCCACACATGCCCCTGATGGCCGTGAAATTGATGTCAAACCTATTCTGCAAATCGTGGATGAAATTCTGGTTCGGTTCATTGCCCGCACCGTTGAGGGTCATGAAGTAAGAGTTACCTTTTATGGTGGTACCATGTTTACGTTCTGCCACTTTGCATGCATGTGATAAATCTTTAATTAACTCGTCGTTTTATTTAATTATTTTGTTGTTGTTATTATTATCATTATTATTAATATGTGGTTTTTTGGTAGGTGAAAAGAGACCAAGATGCATTGGAGATGACTGCTGCTTTGGCTGAATTTGACATGCTTGACTCCCTGGCTTACAGCATAAACAAAATTTCGTGTGAGGTTGTTTTCATATGAAAATCTTCTTAACTTTTATGAAAGTTACCTGACACTGTTACTAGGGATAGAATGTGTTCCTATATTTCCTCAAACTACTAGACAGTGATCTGTTGCGGTTGAAAAGAAAGAGTTATTCCTTTCCTTATTTTGCATAGAATTTACTTTTCTTTGATTCTTATGTCAGTGAATTGACATATCAACCTTCTTATTTACACCTCATTTTACATCCACTTGAACAAAAAATATTGCATGTCCAATTTTTATGAATCTCTCTCACACACAACCACATTTATTTATAATAATTGTTCATGGAAATTGACTTAGACCGATAGACTCTTAAGTTTGATAATATTGTATTTTATCATTTTGTTTTTATTTTCTATTCAGATTATTTGAAATATATACTCATTTTCTATTTTGTCTTATGTTATTTAACATCGTTTATTATATTCATTACATTTTCAACCTGTTGATTTAGGTGACATACAATTGTTTTCCAAAAAAAGTCTATCACAGTCTCTGTATTTTTTTTTGGAAAATAATGTTTTGACACAATTAAAATAATAACATAATAATGTGTATTAGGATTTTATGTTAAAAAATAAAATAAATATCATTAAAATATTATTATTTTAAATTATTAATTAAGTATTTTTTTATGAGTGTCAAAATATCACCGCCTATAAGAATTTTTTTTTTTTATAAATTTATGAAAGTTCATAGTAAAATGTACAATTGATAATTCATATATGCAAATTTTAGTTTTAAGAAGAAACACTTATTATATTTTTAAAACCAACCCTAATTATATTCCCACATCTATTTCCTCTCATCCTCTTCCTATTTCATATTTTCTTTCTATCAAATCTATCACTTTTTTTTTCTATCTTTTCTTCTCTTTTCATTCTCGCGCCTATATATACCCCGAGAAAGAGATATAAGCAGTAGTACAGATTTGAAGAGAAATTCCACAGGGAGTTTGAAAATTTAAGTTTTGGTTTTCATGTTGTTGTTCTCATTTTCTTTTATGGGTCATATTCATTTAGCTATTTGGCTTAAAAAATAACAACCAAAATCTTTATATTTCTTTGGGATATCATATAGTGGTGATATGATGATAAGAACATAAATAAAAGAACATACAATAATTACCCAAAAAGAAGGGCACTTATGTGGCTTTCATATGCATTTTTTTTCTGTGTACGGCTTCTCATATGCATTTTCTTGCTAGTATTTATAGCTACAGCCTTGTATTTTTTCTTTTGGGATATTTTGGACTATTATCTCACCAAGTGATTCTCTTGAATATGTCAAAGTATTATGGTTCATTTGATCAAAATTTCCCAGCTCTAAAGTCTAAAATAAAAGGATCTCAATATGTAATTCATGACTATATTGGCAGCTATCATGCAAATGCTCGGGAGGTGGAGATGCACATTCATCAACGATGGTGTTACTGGCCTACATGTCTAGCTATGCATGGCATGCGAAAGTTGTGCTGACCTTAGCAGCCTTTGCTGTTATTTTTGGAGAGTTTTGGCTCGTTGTTCAGTTGAGTTCTGAAAATACTCTTGCCAAGTCTGTGGCCCTCCTTAAGCAACTGCCAGATGTTGCTGAGAATTTCATGTCCTTGAAGCCCCATTTTGAAGCACTCATTAGGCTCGTGAAGGCTGCAATGGATGTAACCACCTGCATCGTTCAATTCAAGGAGCTTCCATCTGAATACATTTCAGAGGACACACCTCCCATGTCTGTTGCCAGCACTCACATTCCTATTGCTTCCTACTGGGTCATCAGAAGTATTGTGGCTTGTGCCTCTCAAATTGCCAGTCTCATAGGCACCAGAAATGAGTAAGCATAGCTTCTTCCATCATCCACCTCAAATCAATTGTCTTTTTGAAATATCAGTGACCCCTTTTGTTCATTGCAGGTCCATTTCATCAACCACTGAGGCATGGGAATTATCTAGTCTTGCTCACAAAGTTACTAGCATTTATGAGCACCTCACCAACCAACTTGTTCTTTGCTACCAATATATAGGTGGGTACAATTATACTTTTGAATTGATGTGCTGTTTGAGAGTTTCAGTAAGTATATATAAGGATAAAATTTTATCTAGAATAAAGCATATTTGACAATTGCATGTCCTTAACCCGGTGCAGATGACAAGAGGCATAATGAGGCCTTCCATAATCTGAAACGTCATTTTGAAACGGTCCATGTGGACAACATGAAAATTCTCAGAGCAGTGATATATGCGAAGGATGATATCCTTCCACTTGTGGATGGAACTACAAAATCAAGGGTACTTTGATTTTTAGTAACATGTAGTCCTTATGTTAAATAAATCTTATTTCATGGTTAAGAACATTGATTTATGACAAACAGGCTAGTCTCGAGGTACTAAGGAGGAAACATGTGTTGCTGCTCATATCAGATCTTGATCTTTCACAAGAAGAGATCCTGGTGCTTGATAATTTGTACAAAGATGCACGAGCGAGGGGTGACACACACTATGAGATGGTTTGGATCCCGGTTGTGGACAAAGCGATCTGGAATGACGTGAACAAGCAGAAGTTTGAGTATTTGCAGTCATTGATGGCATGGTACAGTGTCTGTGATCCTTTCATCATTGAGCCATCAGCAGTTAAGTACATCAAAGAAGTGTGGAATTTCTCAAAGACAGCTATTCTAGTGGCCCTTGATCCACAAGGCAGATTGTCCTCCCCTAATGCCGTCCACATGATATGGATTTGGGGCAATTTGGCCTTCCCCTTCACAAGTGAGAAAGAAGAATCATTGTGGAAGCAAGAGATTTGGAGCCTCGAGCTGCTTGTTGATGGCATTGATCCTACAGTTTTAGAATGGGTAACAAAATCCTCTGCCCATTTTATTTTATTTCCCACTTTTGTAATATTTTTTCTTCTCAAACTATTTAATAGAGGTGTAAATTTTTTATATTGACACATGAAGTTTCTGTTGACAGATGGCAGAGGGAAAACTGGTGTGCCTGTATGGAGGAGAAGACCTGGAGTGGATTGAGAAATTCACAGCAACAGCATTGAGTGTGGCAAAAGCAGGGAAGTTCCAGCTGGAGATGGTGTACGTGGGAAAGAGCAACGCGAAGGAGCGGATGCAGAAGATGATAAAAACGTTCAGCACCAGAAAGTTCAGCTACTTTTGGCCCAACGTGACGTCCATTTGGTTCTTCTGGACCCGTTTGGAGAGCATGCTGTACTCCAAATTGCAGCACGGAAGGACGGTGGAGAACGACGAGATCATGAGCGAAGTGATGACTGTGCTGAGCTTCGACGGCAGTGATCGAGGGTGGGCCATTTTCTGCAGGGGCGCCACCGAAATGGCCAGAGCCAAGGGTGACAGTGCTCTGATATGCTTGCAGGACTTTGACAAGTGGAAGGATAGAATTGAGGAAGATGGTGTGGTGAATGCAATGAATGGATATCTCAACCAAAACAAATCCCCTCATCACTGCAACCGCTTGATCCTTCCTGGGAGCACTGGCGGCATACCCCAGAGAGTTGTGTGTGCTGAATGTGGACGCCAAATGGAGAAATACTTCATGTATCGTTGTTGTGTTGAGTAAGATTAGCCAGAGTAAGTTGACTTAGTGTACTATTGTTACACACATTATCGTTTGTTGACTATGTTTATGTTGGTTTGAGAGTTTAATGTTTTTAGTGTCATAACATAAGTTGTTGTGAAGGTTAAGATAATGTTTATGTGTACTAGCTGATCTTGAGGCCTCAGAAGCACCATCTGTTTGGGTAGCTGAGACCCCTTCATAATAAAGTGTTTGTGATAGAATTTTTATGTAAACATTTGTTTTTCTTCGGTTTGTGTCTGATTGGTCCTTCTTTTTCATTTCTTCCACATATTATGAAGTGGAAGTCACCATCAGAAAGGAACAGAGAAAAGATGTGAGTAGTGGTGAACGGGGACAGAGTGAGCAATGGAGGAGAATTTTTCAAAATAAATCTGAAAGAGAAAATGCGTTTATCTCCGTAGTGAAACACACCAATCTGACCCAGTCGTTCACGAGTTTGATTAAAAATAAAGAAAAAATCTCACATACCTTTAATTAAACGACAGAAGAGAAGACTTGACTCATCTATTGCGATTTGTGATAAATTCCCAAAACATACGTCCAACATTGACTTGCAACGACCATCAATTTCTCAATAATATGAGGACTTTAATTTCTTTTTGACAGCAGTATAAATGCTTTAATTAGAATAATCTAGCAATAGTAACTTAAATTTTTTTTACATTAACATAAATCATAAATTATCATGAATATATAGTAAAGTGTTCCTTTAAAAATTATGTTTAGAGTAATTTTATACTCCCATACGATTGTTAGATCTTGAAATTCTAAATTTTTATGGTGATGATTAGTTAGAGAATTTTTATGAAAAGAGACAGTTGGACTCAATTTGCATTACTGAAATTAAGAAAATTGAAACAGCACCGTTATAATACTTGAAAAAACAAAAGGATGACTGAGTCAAAAATATTTTATTTATACCTAGGAACTTAACAAATAGTTTAAAAATTTTTAATCCTACAGCGTCCCTATCATCTCTATGTTCCCAAGATCATAACAAGATTGCATCACTCAAAATGTATATTATGCTTTAAGAAGAGGTTGTTTCAAATAGTTTCACCATGACAAATGTCATATCCGGCTATGTAGTTTATTTCACGTAAGTTGTGCAATTTTTTTATTGATTTTATTAAAATGAGAAATTTAAAAATTTTTAACGTTAAGGCAACATTTCAAAATAAACAATGTCGTGTTTCAAACATAACTTTCATTATGATAAATTATGTTCTTTTAAGGTCATACATTCACATACACTTTAATTTTTTTTATTTGAGAGAAATCATGCTTAGGATTTTGTTTTTATTTTAGAAAAATTGCGCTTAGAAGCATAATTTTAATTTTATTTATAATTTTCATATATGTAATCGCGCTGTAAAGTGTCTTTTCTTTTATTATTTTAAAATCGTGATTTAAAGATTTTTTTTTCTAGAATGTTTTCTTTAAAGGATACTTGAACTGAATTTTAAATTTGTATTTTTTTTTTTTTTACTGCGCTTTCTTTCAATAGTACATGTAGTGAATTTAAAATTGTGTTTTCTAATACGTTTTCTTTGAAGAGTACGTGTAATAAAGTTTAAAATAGATCATGCTAGAAACACGATTTAAAAAAATAAAAAAAAAAATGCTTCTCAAAGCATTATTTTAAAATAAAATAAAAGCAAAAATAACAAAAAAATTATTTAGAATAATTTCTCTAAAAAAAAAAAATTCCAAAACATAACTTCATTGAGATGTAATTTTTACAATAAAAAGTTACTTTTTATACTTTAAAGTCATATTTACTTTACTATATGAAAAATCGATATTCCAAGATGCTGATAAACAGATGGTAGCACGAATCGTCATCTTAAACTTTTACACAAATATTCAATGAATTAACTAGTGCCTAGGATTATCATTTCATTAATAATAATTAAATATAAAATAATTCTCAAACTGTAAGTAGAGAGACATTTGAATATATTTAGAAATCATTAATAGCTTAATTCAAATATTATAAATAGATATATGTTTTTAAGATAAAAAATAATAAGTATTTGTGAACTTATTAAACCATCATTTCTCTTTAACTCTAAACCCTAAATTTGATCAACATCAATATATAATTAATTTCAGATATCTTTTTGGGACTAAAACTGAAAATAAAAATCCAAGAGCAAGGATAGAAAAAAAATTGTAGTGATCATTTTAATTAATTAGACGTGTAAGAAGGCTTCGAAGCATAATTTAGTCATGTACATAAAAAATTTTAAAGTTACCTACCAGCCATGTGACATATATTTTTTTTTTATACTTTAAAATCATATTTCCTTCAATACGAAAAATCCTCATACTAAGATGTTGATAGGCAGATGGTGGTAGAGTCGTCATCTCAGATCTTTAGACAAATATTCAATGAATCAGTTAGTGCTTAGGATTATCATTTCATTAACAATAATTAAATATAAAACAATTATAAAACTATGATTAAAGAGACATTTGAATATATTTGAACTTCGTTAACCTAGTTCAAGTACTATAAATAAATATATGTTTTAAGGTAAAATGTAATAAGTTTTTGTGAATTTGTCAAACTATTATTTGTCTTCACTCACTTGAGCATCAATATCCAATTAGACAGAAGATAGGAAAAAGAAAAAAATTGTAGCAATCACAGTAATTAATTAGGCGTGTAAGAAGGCTTTCAAACATAATTTAGTCATGTGCATAAAAGATAAAAGGGAAAAGAAAGTTCATATTTCCATCTAACAACCGTTTTTCTTAAAAAAATACAACATATATAGATTTTATACGGGAGCATGTAACACGAAAAAGGTCACTTCATCTAGCAAATTATAGGTGGCTATCGACATATGTGAAGGTGCGAGCAGCACTAACTAGGAAAATATGAACATAGGACCTGTGAGAGTATTGCATAGTTGTTTTTGTCATTTGTTGAAACAAGATAAAGGAAGAGAGAGTGACAGTCAAACTTAAGGAGAGAAGTAAAAATAAATAAATATAAAGCCAATCAAAATCAAGAAGTCGGAAATTAGACGGTGGAGGAGGTGTGGAAGAGAAAATTCAAAGAAGAAGGAGAAGTGCAAAGTTTTTCCACACGCTTTGGCACTATAAAAGTAAGCAGAAAAACGATGCAGAAGTGAGTGCGAAGCACAATGGTTGTGAAATCTCGCTTATTGCTTTTTTCAGTGTTTCTGTTCTTAATCTCCATCCACGCCAAGCTTGAACTCTACCCCTCCGATTTCAAGGCACTTTTGGCTGTGCGAAAGGACCTCGGAGTCAACGGTCAACTGGAGGCAAATGAGGTATGTTACTCGGAGGGTGTGTTCTGCGAGCGAAGGCTCTCGACCAAGGAAACCTACGTGCTCCGAATCACGAGGTTGGTGCTGAAATCCAAGCATCTCAAAGGTGTCTTGTCCCCCGCAATAGGACGCCTCACCGAGCTCAAACAACTCTCTCTATCACACAACCAACTCGTTGACCACCTCCCTCCCCAAATCGTTGACTGCCGCAAGCTCGAATTGCTCGACCTCTCCAACAACCTCTTCTCCGGCGAGGTCCCCTCCGAACTCTCCTCTCTCACGCGCCTCCGCGCGTTGGACATCTCCTCCAACAAACTCTCCGGCAACCTCAACTTCCTCAAGTACTTCCCCAACCTCGAAACCCTCTCCGTCGCCGACAACCTCTTCACCGGAAGAGTGCCCTCTTCCGTCCGCTCCTTCCGCAACCTCCGCCAATTCAACTTCTCCGGCAACAGCTTCCTCGAACCCTCTCTCCGCTTTCAACATTCCTCCTCATCGGACTCCGTTCTCTCGAGACGTTACCTTTTGGACGGTGGTGATGCACCTGCTCCTGCTCCTGCACCTCCCTCAAACAAGAGAAACTCCCGAGCTTCAAATGATTCCCCTGCAGCGGCACCTGGTCCTTCCCCTAACCACGACCGAAAACACAACCACACTAAGAGAAAAGTGGCAGGGTGGATTCTCGGGTTTTTGGCAGGGGCACTGGCGGGAACCTTATCAGGGTTCGTGTTTTCTCTGTTGTTCAAGCTGGCTTTGGCGTTGATCAAAGGAAGAGGAAAGAGAGGGGGTCCTGATATTTATAGTCCCTTGATTAAGAAAGCAGAGGATTTGGCCTTCTTGGAGAAAGAAGATGGACTCGCTTCGATGGAAATCATTGGACGCGGTGGCTGTGGAGAGGTTTACAAGGCTGAGTTACCAGGAAGCAGTGGCAAAATGATTGCTATAAAGAAAGTGGTTCAACCTCCCAAAGATGCTGCTGAATTAGCAGAGGAAGATAGCAAGCTTCTGCATAAGAAAATGAGGCAAATTCGGTCTGAGATTGCAACTGTGGGACAAATCAGACACCGAAACCTTCTGCCTCTGTTAGCGCATGTTTCTAGGCCTGATTGCCACTACCTCGTGTATGAATTCATGAAGAACGGTAGCTTGCAGGACATTCTGAGCAAGGTTGACAAGGGTGAGGCAGAATTGGATTGGTTGACGCGGCATAGAATCATGCTTGGTGTTGCTGCTGGACTTGAATACCTTCACATGAATCACAGCCCTCGCATCATTCATAGGGATCTCAAGCCTGCAAATATTCTTGTTGATGATGACATGGAAGCGCGCATAGCTGATTTTGGACTCGCAAAGGCAATGCCGGATTACAAGACTCACATAACCACCTCCAATGTTGCTGGCACTGTGGGCTACATTGCTCCTGAGTATCACCAGATACTTAAGTTCACTGATAAGTGTGACATCTACAGCTTTGGGGTTATCCTTGGTGTGTTGGTGATTGGGAAGCTTCCTTCCGATGAGTTCTTTCAGCATACTGAAGAGATTAGCTTGGTCAAGTGGCTGAGGAAGGTTTTGAGTTCTGAGAATCCCAAGGAGGCTATTGATTCCAAGCTGCTCGGAAATGGGTATGAGGAGCAGATGCTTCTGGTTTTGAAGATTGCATGCTTTTGCACCATGGATGAGCCCAAGGACAGGCCTAACAGCAAGGATGTTAGGTGCATGCTGTCTCAGATCAAACACTGATCAATCTGTTCGATAACTATATGCGTACCATATTTGTGTTAAAGTCTTCGTGTTTAAGAATATAGTTCATAGCTGAATGATCAATGGTGCTTCGTAAGGTAAATAATGGACCCTTGTAATATTGTTTCCATCATCACAGATTTGCTGAATTTCCAGAAAAAGAAAGAATAGAAAGAAAAATTCAGCATTGCAATCACCTATGCCAAAATTAATCTAATGTGTGTCATATTTGCTTGCACTTTGTACTTTTATGTATCCACCCTGAAAATAAAATACTCATATTTTGCTACCATTGTTTTTATTTGAGTACTGTTATTGATAAGCAAAAAGACCGCAAAAAAAAAAACTCCCTTCCTATTTGCTATATCTTTGTCAATTGAGCACTAAGTTTTAAATTCTATTTTATCCTGCAACAATAGGGGCAGGGAGGGGGCAACAAATTGAATAAAAAGTAGTTAATATCTTCTCTAAGATGTAAATTTGTACAAAAAAGTTTCACTCCGAAACAGTCATAATGAGCTTGCCATGATGTAATGCATAATGAAATTTAAATGCATGAATCTCCTAAAATGTTTTAAAAGTCTAAAACAACTGAGGAAAAATATTCTGTGAGTGACTGACACATTCTGCCTCTGCAAAACTAGAACAGCACCTGATGACTCAACAGTTTCTGCATCAACAGTCAATAATATATACAGTTTGTATATCCAAGTCAACGGATTCACGGTTTGTAAGGTTTCCCATATGTTCCTCGTTGGTGACAAGGGGCCAGGCCAAGTTGGCTTGTGATATAATTTGCAATGAATAATGGGTCATTTATGCAATTACTAAAGATTGGACAGAGAAAGATTAAGTTCGTTAATGCAGTGAGTGTGAGGAGAAATTATCAATGGGCAAAGAATTTAGGTAAAGAAGCATTGCATACCATGTAATAAATCGCAGTAATCACAGTAACATTGATGATCAACACCTCACTTTTTATATATTTTTTTCCCTTTATTCTTTGTGTTTTCACGTTTGAAGGACTAAAAGGGTAAGAGAAGAAAAGGGAATTACGATGAACTTCTGTCATGGGAAAAAGTAGGCCCAAAAAAGGAAAGGTGTGAAAAAAAGAACAATTTCTTTTTCTCTTTTTTGTGAAGCACGTTGCTATAAAACGATGGAGCAGTTCTTCAGGCTCTGCTGTTACTTTTCAATTCACACGAACCAATAATTCTTCTAGCTTATTATTAGTGTGCTTTGAAACTTGAAAGACCTACATTTTATTTAGTTTTTCTTTTCTTTTCTAGCATTCTCTCATGCCATGTTTGATACAATAACTACTTATTTTTATATTTGGAAATTTTGAAGCCAGGTTTGTACACCTACTCTGAATAATTTGGAGAATATCACTAGAATAATTATTGACAATCGACTAATGATATTATAGCAACCCGTTATGATGGAAGACCACCTTCAATGTGCATGTGCCAATGTCCTCTTTTTCTTTGAAATTTTGGACGTGATTCATGGATGTGTGGAGAAGGAAGATTGTTGTGGAAGGAAAATGAACAAAGAGTAAATTGAGATGGATTTGTGATTAAATTTCGTAGAGTAAAGTTAGACTAACGTTTAGGAGGAAATCTAGAAAAGTATCTTATGAAAGACTAATTTAGAGAAAACCTTGATAAGTTAAAAGTAATGGAAATTTTTTCATTCATAAATTGAAAATTACATAGTCAATTACTCTTATTATAGTGCTTTAGATACCTAAGCTTGTAACATAAGTTTCTAAAATTCTCTCCACTCACAAAGTGACATGTGACAGCAAGCTTCAGAATCCTGTCCATTCACAAGGTGACATGTGGTAAGAGTAGCTTGCAGCCCAAGCTTCTAAATCCTCTCAATAAGAGGTTGCCATGTGACACACATGAAGGGAGTGCTACTTTTCATGTCATACCCGGCTTGCCATACAAGTTAGGTTATATACATTAGTTTAATGCCCAAACTTCGTTGTAAACCCTAGTTTGGCACCGAAGTCTTTCTTTCGACGTCCTAGGGTTGTATTGGACTTAAGGAGGTTCAAATATATCCCTAGATGCACTAGGTTAATTTATTCTAAACTTAATATACTCGTAGCCAAAATACAAGACTTAAAATTTTATTCTACTTGACTCATAATACAAGGCCCAAATAAATTCCTAAACTATAGATAGAGGTCTTGTATTATTGATGCTCGAAAAATTCTAAAGTGATTTCTTCAAAGTTGAACTTTTTTCTGTTTGGAGGCCTAAATAAACCCAATTAAGCCCAACATAAGTTCTTGGTCAAATCTCTAACTTTGTGACCTCTTTATTCTTTGATTGTAGTTTGCTAGATAGATTTCCATCAGACCGTCCCTTTCGAAAAAAATTATCCTCTATCTTACATGATACTCATTGACTACAATCTTTATTTGTTGTATTCTTTTTATTTTCTTTCAAGATCAAACAATGTCATGTAGAAACAATCAACAGTAAAATAAATGATATTTATACAAAAGTTTTAAGGATAAAAGTATAATTAGAAATGACCTTTCTTTCAAGGTCAATATACCCTTACCTAACATATAGACATAGTGGTGATAAGGAATACCTTTATTTTTATTTTTCTATTTTTCTACCTTATGAATTCATCTTGCTATTTTGCTTTAAATAATTGTTCACAAAGTTATTCTATGAGAAAAGAGCTTATGTCATTATCTAGTTCAAGTTCAGATAAATATGTTTCTTCAAATAGCTTCTCACATGTTTATTTATAAAGAATATTTATTTCAATGTCTAATTCAGTTCCAAGCAAAAAGTGATTTTCTATAAAATTTTCAAAAGAAAAGTTAGATCTAGGATTGAAATAAAAAGAAAAGTTCAAAGTATTGGAATCCTCCTTTAAGAATTCTTTCTCAACTATGGTTTCAGGGGGTGTGATAAAAGATTCCTCTTCATTCTTGGATTTCTTAAACATTTCTTCTTCTTCTTTCTCTTTTCTTTCCTTTTTCTCTTTCTCTTTCTCTTCTCTTTCTTTTTTTTCTCTTCTGTTTTTCTCTTATCCTCCTCCATTGCTTTCTCTCTAATAAGAGATTGTACTTTTTCTCTAAATTCTTTTTCTCTTCACACAAATTCCTTTTTTCCATCTGTGAATTTTCTTCTCATACATACCTTTAACTCACTACAATTCAAAATTTATGATTTTCTTCCAATTGTAGTTGTTTCTACCAATACATGACATATTCTTAAAAACATAAAGTATCCATGGGTAATCTTCTATATTAATCTACTAGGTGGTATTCAAGAAATTTCTCAACCTTCAACTCCCATTCTAAATATTTCTTAACATTTTTATTCCCACAAAAAGAAGGAATATCTACCTCAGGGCTCTATAGAATGAAATACCTTTGGGAATAACAGTCTTCATGATAATATCTTTTCTTATGTTGTCTCAAGAGTTGTTGATGGGTCATCATGATAATTACTTCTCCTACTAGACCTCTCACTATGTTTACATTTAGTTCTTTCCATTAACATCTCCAACATCCCTCTCATATCTTCCATAGTTTTGTCTTTTTTTTTTTTCATTTAAGATATTTCTCTTTTGGTTTCTCTGAACTCATCCCTCACTCATTATCCTTCATTACTTTTAACACTCGTCTGAAAGCTTGAGGAATGAGTAGAATCACTCATCTTTTGTTTAAATTCACAAAGATTTTGTCTAAAAAGGTTAAACAAAAAGAATGAGTGATAAAAGTTTTCACAAATAACATTTTTAATTTTTGGTTACCTATTTATCTTCCTAATAATCTATCTATCTATCTACCTATGTACATAGTTGTCTATCTATCTAGTTATCCATTTCCATTCTACCTATCAACCTATTATCTATCTATCTACATGTATACCTATCTATTTGTTCACTTATCTACTTGTCTACTTATTCACCTATCTACCTTACCTGTGTACGTCTCTACTTAACTACTTGTCTACATGTCTTCCGGTCAACTTGTACCTGTCTTTCTGTTTGTCTATCTACCTATGTCTGTGTCTATCTCTCTCTCTCTCTCTCTATATATATATATATATATATATATATATATATTTAAAAAATTGAAATTAAAGATATTGAAAATTTAAAAATATATTTTCTTTGCACGGAAAAAAAGAAAAGATAATAATTAAATGTTATTTAAAGGAGAAGAATGATTATGAAGAGAATTCCCAAATCCATAGAAAAGCATTCATCGTAACCCTAAGATTTGAGCAACGAAAGCTGGTTTCGACGTTCCAATGTCTTCACGAGCGATCGCTGTTGTAATGCTTCTTTTGCCACTGATGATGACAATTTCAGTGGCCATATCGAGCTCCAAGGAGATGTGCCTGAGGCAACGACTGAATCCGTCGCCTCCACCACCGCTGGATTCGAAACTCTATGCATTCTTCGAATTTAATCAACATGTTGTATGCAAAAGCGTGTTTCGCGTCGTGGGCCATGCGCTGCAGATGAAAGGTTCACTGCCTATGGAGTACGTGCTTGCTCTATGTGACATCTTCGGCGATAACGAGCTTAAGGTTCGGAGTTACGTCACTCGCCTTCTCGACAATGACGATTTTCACACTCTCGCCGCCGGTCGCTCTTGCGCCACCATCCGAAGCAGGCAACGCGCCAACCCTCACGATCCCTCTCTTTGGTGAACAATCCTGTTCCATCATCAAATAGGATTTTTTTTTTCTTTTTCTTTTTTAATTTGTGGTAACTCTTCGGTTGAAAGTTCGTAGTTCTGTTTTTTTTTTTTTTATCTTTAATATTTAATAAATATTCATGCAGTAATTTTTGTTAATACTCAAAATTATATATTTTTTTTGTTTCAGTAGTTGTTTAGTTCTAAGGATTGAATTAAAGAATTTCATTACTTGCTCTGTCTTTAAAAATTCGTAAAAAAAAATAATTATGTAATTCAAATCAAATTTGTTAAAGTGTTGTGGTTTAAGTTGATTTAAACTTTAGGTTTTGAAACAGGTTTGTTTCGTACACTGATCTTAAAATATTTGTAATTTGTGTGATAAACAACATATTTATCTTATATAATATGGATTCTTTATTTATCTATTTATTTTTGTTTTACAGCTTCTTCCTCCACCTCCAAGGCTTTTTTAAGGCACCTCCAACATTTTTTAAACTTTCAAAAATGTTCTTTCATATTTTGTTGTGCATACTCTTATAATCTTTTAGAATTCTATATACTCTTGCACCTCGAACACACCTTCATTACTGTCACTCATGTATATTGTACTGCCACCTTCAAAAAGTCATTCCATTTATCATTGTGGCCATAGCATTCCTTTTGTCGTTCATCCACTTATCAATTATGTGAGATAAAGATGATTTATTAAAGGTTTTGAGATTGATTCGGGATTGGTTATGCATTTGGTGGTGGTTTTGGAATTTGAAGTTAGTGGAAAAATAGTTTTAAAATAGACTGTTTGGAAAGTTCATCTTAACAAGAATTGACTTTTGAAAGATTCTATTTCAAAATTGTTTTAAAAAAAAATTAAAATAAACTGTTCCAGAAATTAATTTTAGAATAAATAGTTTCGGAATAGTTTATTTCAGATTTTTTTTTTATTTTTAAATGAATTGTTTTGGAAGTTAATTTTTGATTTGGAACTAATTTCTAAAATAATCTTTTTATTTTATAATTATTTTTTAAAAAAATAAATCTACCTCCAAATTATCTTTCAAAATTGTTATTTTAATAAAAAAAATTGTTGTGAAATATATTATTCCAGAAACTAATTCCAAATTCAGAAATGTCCTTGTAAATAGGTCACCTTTAAAAATTTTTAAAAATTTAGAGATGCTTAAAGAAAATTTTGAGGAGGATTTTTTTTTATGAGATTGATTTAATCCAATTATGAGAAAAATCTAAAACTTTCTAAAGTAATAAAGAAACATTTATTCAGAATCTGTTTATTTTGGAATTTGATTAAAACCAATAGGTATTTAACCATTTATGAGTGTCCATATCTTTTTTTCAATGTAACCTCCAAACTATTTATGATTTTTTTGGTGTCCTGTCACGTAATAGATTCGTGATTGTTTTTTTATTATGAAAATGCAATTTCCACAGAAGAGGGAGACTAATCTCTCACAGGATGACTTTGTTTTCGCATACGGAAACGACAAAATGCGCTGAAAGTTCACAATTCGAGGAATAAAAAATAATTAAAAAACGAATATCAATATCTCTAGTATTTCTTTGCTAAAGAAGATTTGGAGAATCTAAACTATATTTAAATTATTACATAATATAAAAATAAATGTTTTTAATATAATAATTTATTACATTATATATATATATATATATGTATATATTAATTTATTACATAATATAATAATAAATAGTATTTAAAAATAAATATTATATAAATTTTTATAACAAAAATGTTATATAATATTATTAGTAAAATAATTAATGATAATATAAATATAGTTATAATTTAATTACAAAATATAAATATTTAAAATGAAAATAAATTATATGATAATAATTTCTTATTATGAAATAATAATTAAATTTAAATTTATTATTAAAATTATTTAAAATTATAATTTTATATTTAAAATATTAATCTTTTTAACCAATAAATTAAATATTTTATATTAAATTAATTTTATTGTTAAAAAATTATTAATTTAATATTTTCATAAATATTTTAAAATATTAGTAATTACATTAAATAAATTAATTAAATTTTATTTTTAATTTTAAGAATAAATTTATAATTTTAATAACTTATTATACTAAAATATTATTATATTTATCACATCATTTACAAACTTTCCATTCAAATCTTATCATCTTTTTTTTTAATCCAACAATTAAACTTTTCATACACTTTCATTTCAAATTCACTTTTTTAAATTTACTATCCAATCAAAAACACTTCTTTAAAGATTTATTAAAAACTTAATAGATAAACAGTTTCTTCAAACCTAAACCTTTTTAATGAGTAAGTAAGAAAATTTCTTTATGCACTCCCACGTACACTCTTGAGGTGGTTAACGGACCAAAGTTGTCCCCCTTGCTCTCAGCATTTCTTAGTCTCCCCACCTTCTTTGTTATCATTGTCATTTTTGTTTATATGTTTGAATTTAAAAAAAATAAAAATTATGTAATATAAAATTTGTAATGTAAAAGTTATTTTTTATATGAAAAAAAGAAGTGTTTGAATTATGTAATTTGGTTGTTACTTATGGATTACATAATTAAGCAATCAATTAGATTAAGTGATTGTGCAATTCAGTATTACATACTCTATAAGTTTTATTTTTTAAAAAAAAATAAGTTTTATTTTGCAAAAAAACTGACTTTCAGATTAGATAATTCAGAATTTTTGTATATATAAAAGAATTTTTAGATATCACAATTTAAAAGTTAACAAATTTATAGGTTGTACAATTTGAAAGTCAAAAAACTTCTACACTATACAACTCAAATAAAAAATGACTTTCAAATTATATAATTTAAAAAAATACACTAAAAGAAATAACTTAATATATAAGTATTTTTAAGGACAAAGTAAAATATTTTATATTTATAAAAATGAAAAAGAATATATGGGAGTGAAAAAAGAAATCTCCACCACGTAGAAAGATAAAGAAGCCCAACTTATTCTTTCTTCATATTCATATTGAAGTTTTGTTCAGTTTTATAATTTAAACTGCAAAGTATTTTATCATTCTTCTTAAATATATATATGTTATATATATTATACTTTAGATGAATAATATTCTGTTGATACAAATATATTTTAATTATTGATAGACTACTTTAAAAAAGCTTCCAACTTTGTCTAGGGATATAAAACAAAACGAGGGATGAATTGAAAGTGATAAGTCATTACAAAATCAACTATATGAATAATAAAGATGAAAAAGAAAGTTTATTTTAGCTGAAGAATTTTAGATTGTGTTTCTTTTGAAATTTGTAATAAGACTTTAATTAATAAAATATATTCAAATAAGAATAAATAAGAAATTATAATTCTTATTATTTTGACTAGTAGATACAAAGAAAAATCAATTTAATAACTAAGTGATATATATATATATATATATATATATATATATATATATATATATATATATAAAATGTTTAATCATACTATTAGAAAACATTAAAAACTGAAAATGTCAACTTAATTATGGTTTTTTATCTTTAATGTTTAATCAATATATTAATTTTGTTCAGTAATTTTGCTAATACTTATCCAAACATAACTGAATTACACAATATTATGTTTTTTTTTTTTTTCAGTTGTTTAGTTATCCATTCAATTAATGAGTTCGTAGTTAAATTTTACCTTTCCAATGTAGTTAATTGTGAGATACTCAGGTGTGCTGTTTAAGATATATGTGTGGGTGATGGTTTAGATACTCCATAACTAGGTGTGTTAATTTGATTTGGTTTTGAAATGGATTGAGTAACAAAATTGATAAAATGAAAAGTTCACTAAACTGGTCTGGAATTTACATTTAAAAACAATTAAGTAAATATAAACGAGAGAGATTTAAAAGTTAAACAAGAACTGTAAAATACAATACATGAATGAAAACTATTCAAAATTTTAAATGGAACAAAGAATGTAACTGTGAGCAAATCTCACATGGATAACTTCACATTCAACATTACTTCAATTTCCTTTTATTCTTTTATTCTTTTAATTTTTTTATATTTATTTATCACTCATACCATATGTTTCTAAAATAATATTATTTTGAACCCTTAAAAAGAAAATTAACATTCATTTACAATTTTCACGCTTGGTTGATATTAATCATTTCCTTTCACATTCACATGCTCGAACAAATAATGCATTAAATGCTAGGCTTAATTATACTTTTCTGACATGATTTTGAAAATTAACTATAAAAATTTCCTATCATCTCCTCATAAATTATAATGCTATACTCAAATAATAACCTCATTTTTTTAATCAAAGTGGTTAAAATCCCTTGAACCAAACTTCTTAATTTCTGCCTCATTTTATTATGATTATTTTCTTAATTCTAATTTATCCTTGAAGTCAATATACATATGTATTTTTTTTTCTCAACCCCATTGTTCTCTTTTTATACCTATTGAAACTAAACTTTCAATTTTTAAAACAAGTACATATTGTTAAATGATTCAAATAACACATTGAAAGTTTAAGAAAATAGTTTACAAACTTTAAAATAATATACTAATTTTAAAGAAAATCGACACAGAACTTATATCTTAGTTGATAGTGTATGTACGATCATTTTAATATGGTCGGTACAATTAACATAATTATTTAAATAAAGTATTTTTTGTTACTCATCAAAAGAAATATAAAGTATTATTCAAAAATAAAAAAATATATTCTAAAAGTTTTTTATACTAAGAAAAATACATAAATATTGGATAACAATAGATTTTTTTGTAAAACCTATAAATAGATTTTCGTTATGGACAGATGTAACGAAACATTCACAGAAAGCTCATTTACATTCATAAGTACTTGTTTTTTCATTCTTAAAAGTTTTTAGTGCTTGAGAAACACATTGTCTCTTAGACAACTAGTAAAAGAAGTGTTTTTCATTGTATATTTTTCATATTTGTGTGAAGCTAGATTCTAGACAATGAGTTATTATATTTTATATGCATTCGGTTGAATGTAAAACCTTGTGAAAACAATTTTTGTTGTTGTATAGCCTAAAAAAGCTTTATGTAAGTTTAAAAAAACATTGTATACTCATTACTAAACTTAAGGAAAGTTTAGTAGATAGTCAAAAGACACTTTGAATACTTATATAAACCATAAGTGCTAATGAAAAATAATTGTAATTATTTGATTATTTAGTAAAATCTTTTTCAATTTTCATTTGAGAGTTGAATACAACATAAGTTAAGTTATAGAAGAACTATTATAAAACTTAAAAGTGTGTAGTATCTCTTTCTATTATTAGTCATAGTGCTTCTCTTAGCTATTTGTAAAACATTTTACAAAACATTTGTAATACTTTTATAAAACATTTAAACCCCCTTCAAATATCTATTTGGACAATTTTCAAAATTCTTCAAATGCAACGTTTTAACTATATTTAAATATTTAAATGTTTCTTTTTAGTGCTAATACCTTATTTCACCTGAGCCATATAATTACTCCCAAATTAAATATGTACACCCAATGTTGAATAATTTCACCATTCTCAAACTATTCTAGGTCACTTCTTCTTTTGACTATATATCTTTATATATCTCTCTCTAATCATTCACATATTTGTTAAGCATCTCATAACATACTACTTTTCAATTTCTCATGTCATAAACATTCAAAACATAGTACTACTTATCATAAGCAAATTAACACACAACTATCCAAAATTTAAACAAATTTCAGAAAAAACATAATAATTATAATTTCATCATTTTCCAAAAGTTTAATCAATCCAACAAAATATGTTAAGTTAACACTATTTCAAATTCTAAAAAATCTTATTTATTGATAAAATTATTTTGAGCTAAACTGGGTTAAAAAAATATATAATTTTTTTAAATTAATTACCAAAATTTTTTAATACAAAAATTCATGAGATGTATATCCATATTGATTTTTTAATTTGAGAAAAATAAGTTTAGTCCATTTAAAAGGTACACCAAACTAATGCAAACAAAAAAACTTGCACGTGGATAAAAGATATACATAAGATTGTAAAGTTTAATTGCATACTCAACACACATAAAGGTAGAATATATGACAAATTTTATTTTCATACTTGTTTTACACATGATGTTGATAATAAGTTGTAATCAATAATCAATATTATTAGAACAACCTTTAACAACATCATAAGTTCTAATCAATAATCAATATTACTAGAACAATATTTAACATAATTAGTATTTATTAATATTTTATTAACAACATACAAAAAGTTCAAGTTACCAATGAAATAAAAACAAAAATAGAAATCACAATAATAATTAGCAGCAAGATTATAGCTTAAACTAAGAAACAAAAATTAATAATGATGATATTCTAACAAGATACTTTCAAGCAATAAGATTGTAAAAGTAAGATTTAATTGCATACTCAATACTTAAAGGTAGAATATATGACAAATTTCATTTTCATACTTGTTTTACACATAATGTTGGTAATAAGTTGTAATCAATAATCAATATTATTAGAACAACCTTTAACATAATTAATATTTACTAATATTTTATTAACAACATACAAAGAATCGAGTTACCAATGAAATAAAAGTAATGAACAGAGCTCAAATTGAGAACACAAAAAATAATAATGAATTAGTTACAAGAATTAGAGACTGAAATGATATTAGTGGCAGATTATTGAAAAAAATTATAATTCAAGCTTTGATATATGACAAATTATCAGAAAATTTTCAAATTCAAGCTTTCATACAAAATCATAATCTCACTCCAACAGTTAAGTGATAATAATCTAACTTGAAATAGCTTGATTTAAGTAAGAGCTTGATTTTTTTTTATATATCTTTTTATGATTTAAAAAACATAAACAACAAAACTCAAATATGTTCATTGTTTGACATGAGTTTAATCTATAATAATTATGTAAGTGTAAAATTTTATATCTAAGAATGAAACAAAAACATGAATACAAGAATAAGAACAATACAAAACAAAGAAGAAAATATGTAAAAAGATATATTAGAAATCTTCCACTAAATACGAGTTAAATTCAAATTATTATTTAAGTGTGAAAGTTTGCATCTAGGAACAAAAGATGAATATATACATATTACTACATGAAAACGAAACAATAATAAAAAAAAAAACCTCAATTTATGAAAAAAAATAAACTTAAAATAATAATAAAAGAGATATACTTATAAAATAATATAAGATGTCACATTACTTAAAGAAGTTCTAATTTATGTGTTAAGAGGGTCATCATTTAATCTAATGATTCAATATAAGACTCAAATAATAAGATAAATTTCTCTCTTTCAAAGTACTCTATAAATTTTATAGAATTCAGTCTCTCATTCTAGACTATCAAAAGTTATTTAAAAAAAAAAAGACAGTTATTTATAGTTTCTTGTAACCGAAATGCATATGCCAAATTCATTCTAAATGAAATAAAATTGTAAGCTAGTAACCTTATATATGTTGGTCGAAATATACGAAGATAAATGAAGGAAAATTTAAATTTCAAATTTAAAATTGAATTCCCAAAATGTATTTATTGAAAAAAAGGAGAGCATGTTTCCTACTGCTAAGTCATATATTCCATGCTCTTTTAACATTTTTGTTGCCTTCTTTTAATCCTGGACTTTTCTGGCTGTGACTTCCCTCTCGTCTTGGCTGAGAATTGAGATGACTTTATTGAGTTTAAAGGGTTTCAACTTAGTATTTGCTTCTTTTCCTTTTTATGTTCACAGCCCCGGTTTTATGGGGTTTAATAAACACAAATACAATATTACTATTTGCACTACACTTAACACATAAAAGAAAATTAACTAAATTTCCACTTTTCTAAAATGTACAATAAAAATAATACTCAAATATACAAGCATTTATATGATTAAGACTTATTTAAAATCCTCTATATCCATTAATTTATCACTAGTAAAATCTTTTGTAGTTTGTATTGAAGGATCGAATATAACTCAAGTTATCGGTGAAACAATATAATACAAAAGTGTTTACAGTCTCTTATCTCTTCTTTCTATTATTGTATGTAAAAATATTTTAAAAAACTTTTATGAACCTTTTTATAAAAATTTCGTATGATCATCTTCATGTATCTAATTGAACAATTTACAAAAATCTTTGATATAAGTTTTAATTCTATTTAAATCTTTTTTTAAAGTTAATAATTTTCTTCCACGAACCTATGATTATTTATGAATTAAATGTGTACCGCTAATGTTGAACAGTTTTACCAATCTCAAAACTTTTATATGTCATTTGAGCTTCTCTTAATTATGTATCTAATATCTCTCTAATCATCCATATAAATCTCACCGAAACTAAAAATTTCTAAATTCACATATATATTTCACATCTCATAACAAATTATTTGTCCGCTATTTCTTATTTTATGCGTTATAAAAAAGCACAATTACATTGAAAACTTATAAAACATATTTTTAATATTTTAACACTCAAGCAAATTAACACATAACTTTTAAAAAATTAAACGAATTTTATAAAACACACGAGCAACATCATAATTGTAATTTCATCATTTCCCAAAAATCAAACCAATCAAATGAATTAAATATCTTAAATTAATATAATTTCATATTTTAAAAATTTTATAAAAAAATTACTTTATAAAACTAATTATCAAAATTATTGAACAACAGGAGATGTATATCTTTTAATTTGAGCAAGACAAGTTTCGTCGTCCCTTTGAAAGGGTACACTAAACTATTGCAAACAAGAAAATTCGCACCTTGATTTCCAAGAAAAATTAAAATACATAATTTACAGCCATGACCAGTGATGATGATATTCTAACAAGCTGCTTTCAATGCAATTCCTATATCAAAGTATAATTCAATTATTTTCTCTTCCCTTCTAAACACTTTCTTTAAAGACACATTTGCTGTTATTTTAATATTTACCCTTAATTATTTACCGTGTTTAAAAATACTCCCAATTTTTTAGTAAAAATTTTATTAAAAACGAAAATAAATAATTAAATTTAGTTACATGTGTTGTAATTAGTCGAATCTTAAAAATTAATTACAGTAAGAACATGTTTTATAAAATAATAATTACATTAAAAAATAAAAGTATCATAGTAAAAATATCAATTTCTTTATTAAATTATTATTTAAAATCAAAATTAATTTTGTTGATATTAACTAAATGTTAAAACTACATATTTTAATTATATTTTTTATTTAATATTAAGTTTTAACCTTTTTTTTTCCTAAGGTGATCAGTGAAACTCAATAAGAACAAAAAAAAAAAACCCTAGGAATCTGAATCGTTAGCAACAGCTTCTTGAATCTTGATCACACACCCCAATCAATGTCTTCTTCACCAACAATGCTTTTTCTTCCAATCATGCTTCTTCTCGTGACCGCAAGCGTGAATGCGGTGGCTACACCCACCGCCACCCTAGAACGCTGCCTGAGACTGCGACTGAATCCCCCTCCTCCGCCACCACCCAATTCAGAATCCCCTCCACGATTAAATATAATTCGCATCATCTGCAAAGACTCGTTTCGCTCCGTGGGCTATTTCCTCCGCTCAACGGGGAAACTGCCACTGGATTACGTGGTGGTGCTCTGTCACATCTTCCACCACAACGAACAAACTGTGGCGGCACGTGGCGCGCACGTACCGGCCCCACGATGTTCACACGCTCCTGGCGGGTCGCACGTGTGCCACCATCCGAAAGAGCCAACACGTGGACACACCCTCCTCTTTTTCTTCTCTACTGTGACACAGATTAATAATTGGATACAGCTAGCAATAATTCATCGCTCTGATCAACAACAATAAAGTTAATTTTATTTCCTTCACCAATCTTTTCCACTTCGATTTGTCATTCTACCAATGAGTTGTGAAATCAATTATTGTTCTTGTTTTCAATGCGTAATTTTCTTTCCAGTTATTGAATCAATCAATTCATAACGTGTTCGTGCACTCATCTTTAACAGTATGCCGTTGAATTTTAATTTTTGGTTCTTGTTAACTGAGATTTGCATTCGAATGTTCTCAATCATACCTAGAATTATGCGATTTTCTGGATTTTTTTGGTTGGGGTCAGAGTGTTCCTGTGATCTAAGATATGTTGTGTGGTAAGGGTAACATGTTGATGTAACCGAACATTTACGATGTACACATAATGTAGTGTTGTTATGGTCCATTTTATACATGTGTGGGATGAAAGGGAAGCCCATGGCCCAGCCAAATTCTTTGTTTCTTCCTTGTCCTGGTAATAGCTTATTCTCATTTGGATTTTGGATTTTGGATTTGCTGGAACCTCTAAACTAATTTTTAGTTTTTATTAAATGTTATGCTAATACATTTAGTATTTTTTAGTTCTATTTTTCTTTTTGAATCCAATTTAATTCAACTTAATTTCGTCTTTTAACTGAAATTCAAACACATTTTTGGAATTTGAGATATATTTAGATTTAAATAAGTTAATGTTATTTAATTTAGGTTAGATCGTATCTGATTATATCACCTAGTGAAATAAAATTAAAGAACCACAATAAAATTAAAGAAATTTAATGAATAATTTCAAAATTATAATTATACATAGGAAGAAGTGTCAACTAGTTTAGTTTTCATTCTTAGTTTTTTATTTATTTTTCTTGTATTCTCCTTCATTTTAACTAGTTTAAGTTTTACAAGATTAAATACTATATTGGAACTGGTATTGTCAAGTATTTAATTTAAAATTTGAGATATAATTTTAACTTAAATAAATCAAGATTTTCTTTTCATTTTAGTTCGAGTTGATGGAGTCATGAAGTTGAATTAGATTATGCTTGTGGTTAATTACGTGAAGATTATGCTTAGGGTACACCTTGATAACGAGGTAGGGCAGTCTTTTGGTTGAATCCCATATGTGCATAGCATAATTATGTGAAGAACATAACATTGGTCGAGTCCCTTTATAATATTATTAAAATCCATAACAAAAATGTTTGAATATATAAATTATAATGTTATATTTAAAATACAATGATATTAAATCTTTTGTAGTTATTGACAATTTTCAAAAATATTATTTTTAGTTGATAATTAAAAATAAAATACTATACATTTAAATAAATTAATCATATAGAAAAGATCACATACTAATACACTTTTAGAAAGAGAATGGAAATTGAGAAATGTGATAATAGATAACCTTTATTTCAAGTCTTTTTTTTTCTATTTTTATTTCTTGTTATATTATTGCTTATCACTAAATAAAAAGTTATAAATGATAGTTAGGACATAACTCTTTCTATTTAAGAAGGTCTCAACTCAAGTGTCACAGTTCAATTGTGACTTTATCCATCTAACCTTTACTACAAGATGATTGATGCACTCTACAACAATCTTTTCCTCAGCAATCACTGATATTGGCTTTGATATTAATTGTTGGATTGAATAATTACTATTAGGCCAAAAATCATAAATGATAGTCAAAAAGTAATTTAATTTTTTTTGTTTAAGAGCAGCCTAAACATCACAATTGGATTATGACTTGACCTACCTAACTTGTGACACAGGACTTAATTGATACACCCTACAACAATCATACCATTTGCTCATCATAAAAGCTTGAAGTTTAAAGATTTGATTATCAAAACCTTGAATATTTAATGCTTCCAACATAATATGTTATGTTGATGATGATGCAAGTGTTCAAGATTTTGATCTTGTGTTTGATCTTGGGTTTGGGTTGTAATTTGAGGTTTAAATTTATTATAAGTGATTTCTTTGTCTTGATCTTTCTTTGAATAAATAGTTAATCATTTAGAAGTGTTTCTCCTTATTTAAATTTTAAGTTTTGTCTTAATTTGTTATACTTTGAGTTGTTGGGTTTGCAAGGAAGACTTGCTAGTTCAAATCTTTGTAAAACTTGTTTTAGGATCTTGATTAATTTGACTTATTGATGATTAATTTGACTTATTGAAAATTAATCATCTTATTGTGAAAATCTTTCATAGCTTAATTTACTTCCTCTTGAACTCAATTCATATTAGAACAATTGATATCAAAAGTTAATTCTTGAAAGATATTCAAGTTTCAAATTTGTTTTCAAGAAAATGGTTGAGAGCATGTTATCTTTGGGCAAAGATGCATTTATTAATAAACTACCTATGTTTGAAAGGTTAATTAATAGTTTTGGAAAGTGAAGATAAGATTTTTTTATTGGATGAATTGATAAAGGTATTGAAATGCTATTTTTAATGGTCCATATATTCCAATGCACAAAGTTGATGATGTTTTTTTAAAAAAAAAAAATTAGATTGATTCTATTGATGTTGAAATTATATGACACAATATGATTGTATAAACAAAGAAATTATCACATCTGACAGTTAATCTTCTCATATTTCTCAAAGTATGAGTATCAAATAAATGTATGATACATTATAAGTAACATAAAGGTAGTACAAAATGTAGATGTAAGATGGCAAGAAAACATGTTTTAAATCAAGAATGTAAACTTTTCAAAGTGCAACAAGAAGATATAATTTTATATGTGTTGAAAAGGTTTATCCATAATATAAACAATTTTATTGGGCTTGACAAAAATTTTGAGAAGGAAAAGCTTGATGTAAAAATGATAAAGTGTCTTGATAGATCTTGAGAACCAAAAGTTATTGTAATATAAATTAAATGATTTGTCCACATTTTCTTTGACAAATTGAGAGCATGAACAGGAAATTAATAAGCTTGCTAACAAAGAATTTAATAACAAAAGGAAAAAAGGAATGTTATTGAAAACACACTACAAGAAGAATCAAGTGAGTCAATGAAAGAAATGGTAATGGAAATCTACACTTGCTTGTAAAAAGTTTGGAAAAATATTGAAGAAGAGAAACAAAGACAATAATTCATTATATGAGAGGTACGACACTAAAAGATTTTATTCCAATTTTTATAATCTTACTTGATTTGATCACGGAAAATATGAAAAAGATGGAGTGTACAAAGACTAAAATGAAAAAAAAAAATGAAAAGAAAAAGGACAAATATAATACAATCAAAACACTTTTATATTATTTAAGATGAAAATATACATCATCTTCAAATGATAAATTTGTATCTTATACATAATTGTAAAATTTATTTCTTTTGATTTTAGATTAATTCTAGTTATAACCAGTTTTTAAATATAGATTTGTATGTTACATATAATTGTGAAATTTAATTATTGTGATTTTAGATTAATTCTAGTTATAACTAATTTTTAAATATATTTAATGAGATGGATGATAAGAAAAATAAGTTATTTTATTCAAATTACAAGTTAGAAGCTATGAATAATTGACTTGATAAAAGAACGAGTGAATTAGAAGAGAAATTAACAAATTCAAAATTTATCGTTAAAGTTTTATATCATTAAACAGGTTAATCCTTATGCTATGCTATCAATAAATTTTGTTTGTGAAAGAAAAGTTTATTACTAAAAGCAAAGGTGCAGCATTTTCTCTTATAGGGTTTCTCTCTCCTATTCAATGCACTCATTTCAAAATTTTTAATGTCTAACAACCACTCTCTGTCGTATTTTATACACGCTCCTCCTCCTTCTAATGGCAAAAAGTTGAAATTGAGAAAACATAGAATAAGGAAATTTCGTAATAAAAAGAAGAAAATAAGTAGGTAAAAAAAGAAGAAGAGTATTTATTACTCATTAAAAGCCTCCAAATTCATGCATCCATCCAAGTACATTTGACCTAGATAAAAAGAGGAAAACACTAACTAGGAAAGAGAAACATGACAACTTTAACAATCTAAATACCACAAACTTTTTATATCTTTTAAAATGAAAATGAGTATGATTAATATTTAAATCATCTCCACATGGAAGGAGAAAGAGATAAAAAAAAAAAAAAATCCAACTACTTCATTATAACAAAAAAGTTATTGTATTTTCAAAACCATTAAAACAAATTACAGTTTTATTATTGCTGTAAAAAGTGGACCTATTATATTGGATTCCCTTCTTAAATTGAAATATATAATTTAATTTACGTTATTTAATACTATTAAAACTAATTTTTAACAGATTTAAATTCATTTTAATAGAAAAAATATGATAAAAAAATTTTACTTACCAAGTTATGTTACACTCACGTAATTGTATAACATTTTTTATCTACATACAAATGTTACTTTCCTTTTTCTTCGTAAAGGGTTATATGTAAAGTTTGGGAGTTTCAAACTGTTTTTACTAAATTTGTTGTTAGCTGTATAGGAAAATGTTAAAAATGTTGTCCAGCAAAAAATATGACAACACAAATGTCCAAGAAAACTCGAGGTGAATTAAGAAGGAAAAGAATAATAATAATAGTTTACAATCGCTTATTTAAACTTAATTTATATTTAAAAGAAAAAATCTTTAAAATTATGTCTAGTGAAATATTTTTACAAAATTACCTAAAAAAATTCAAATATTCTCTTAAGTTTATTTATACGTTATTAAATATACTATTAACAGATGAAAGAAGAAAATTAATAAATGTTAATAATTTTAAAAAATATTCTATTAATCTAAAGCATCGATTTAACTTATTATTCTTGCCATTTAAAAAATAAATAATCAATTTATATATATGAATAAGAAATATAATAGCTGTTTTGTAATTTAAGAGAAAATAAGAAATGCTTATTTCAAACAATTTTATTATTGATTTAAAAGGGTTTACATACCAATAAAAATTGTTTTAAGTAATTATTATAAGGTAATATTATAAATAGTAATAAAATATTTGTTCATTAAGTAATTAAAATCAATTATTAATTAAAGCAATTAAGTAACTAAAATCAATCATTAATTAAAGCAATGACTGCTGTAGTGACTAAATAACAACGGTTGTTATTTTTTTTTATAATTGATTCATAATAACCAAATTTGGTGGTATGACTAATGTTAATGACTGAAATAGTGATGGAAAACAATATTTGAGTGTGTTAGTCTAATTGAAAATTGAATTTGTGACTAAAAGTAGTAATTAAATCTGTAATTAAAATCAGTCATTAAAATAGTGATTACAAACAATGATTGATTCATTCAATGATGTTTTTTTTGTTAATTTTGAATTTAAAAAAAATATAAATATGATAATATATATATATATATATAATTTCATCATAATAATATTAGTTTTACATAAATATTTTTTAAGATAATACAATCATTCAAAAAAATTAAGAATGTTATTATATAACTAAGTTTCAATGCAAACAAGAAGAATATAAAATCTAAGTAAAGAGAATAAAGTTCTAATTTATATTTAAAAAGATTGAAAGTTATCTTCTCTGTAAGAGATACAACATTTTGTTATTTTATTGTATTTCTTTTTTATTATTGAATATTTTATCATGAAGGTCATTCCTCTCAATCTCAATTACCACTAACTTGTTTTTAACTGACAATCTCCTCTTTCATGACCTACATAAATGAAGATATAGAATCATGATACCATGGTCTTTCAATTAATTTCGTTGGCTTAGATCCAAGCCCATACAATTGTCTTGGTTAATTCCAACAACTTTACATTAAAGTTGTAATTATCAAATGGAGATACTCATGTAATAAATGCTGATTGGGATTATTCTTCCCATGCACAGGTAAACTATACCTATAAACATCAAAATAAAAATACATTAAAGTTGTAATTCATCAAGTGGAGATACTCCTGTAATAAATGTTGGTTGGGATTATTCTTCCCATGCACCCGTAAACTATGACTAGAAAAAAGACACTAATGTTGGACAAATTAGCATACTATATTTATCTGTGACTTAGATCCACATGTTTTGATCTTTGACCCATCCATGTTTTGTCCTTCTTTTGTTGATGTGTATGATGAAACAACTTTGATCCGATAAGAGGATATCTATTCAACTTTATTTAAGATAAAGTGAACAAAAATACTAATTTAAAAATGAAAATATGCACTAGAAAAACAAAAGAAGATTCTCAACTTATATATGAATGGAATAAAGAATATTAAACCATAAATGCAAATAAAACTATGTTTACTTATGAATTTCACTAATACACCAAATCTAACACAGCATGTTGTTGTGAAACCATTTAATCAAATTGGAGCTAACTAACATTGTGTATTCAATCTAAAATCAAATGCCTAGAGGTTTCCATAATCCACATATAGACTAACTTCAAAATCTCCATGTCGTAGACATGTAAAAGTTTAACTTGAACATTAGTAAACAAACCAACAACTATTACAACATTACAATAAATCACAAAATAAAATCAAAGTACTACTTAAGTAATATAATACTCTATGGAGGATGCTATAGGATACAAATCAACAAATGAACTTAGACACTAATTTGACCAACAAATATGAAATTATGTAAGTTTTCTAAAATATGGAGTGTAATGAATCTTTTCTTGAATGCCCATATAAAGCTATCTTTCAAGAACAAGAGTAACAAGTTTGATTTGTAGAAGTGCCAAAATGTTGCTAAAATATTTTTTTGTCCTAAAAGCTTTGTAAAAAACACTTTTATGTTTATATTAGCAAATTGGAAGTATTAGGAAGTGAATCAATCATCTACTTTTGATCAATATAGAAAAATAGAGAAAATATTTTCATTCAGTTCATTTTTGTTCATCTCTTCGTTTTATAATATGATATTTATTTCATAATAAGAAGAGAGAGCCTAAACTTTGTACAATCAAAAGATGCTACCCACTCTTTGAGCGAAATTGTGATGTTTTAGATCACTTCTTAAACAAACATTTATCTTACAACTGACTACATTATCAAATAATACCTAGGTTTTAAGCCAAAAGTGACTAAGTGTTCAGAGAATAGTTGATGAGTTAGCCAAGAGTAGCTACGCCTCGAAACATACTCATACATGTTAGTTAAGAGTGATTACAAGTCGAAAGAATACTCATGTTCTAACTTGCAGCATTAATATTGTATATTGAAACTCAATATGTTGATTGATAATTAGACGTAGTTTGCATTGTCAGATGAATCAATATAAAAATCTTTAAGTATTTTCCTCCTTACTTATCTTGTTAAAAATTCAATGTTATTAAGTCTACACTAATATAGGGAGAAGAATTTTTTGAACTTAGTTTTTGGAAAGGTTTTGACAGATCATCTATCAAGTAAAAAATTATCTTCTGGTTGTCTATCATTAAAGAGTTACTCTTTTTGTTTAACCGTCCATGTAGTCTTGAGAGTTCTTCGTTATCGTTTATTACTCATTTGTGATACATAGAAGTTTAAATACTTCATAAATTTTGACTATAAGATCATGACAACCATGAAAATTATATATTTTTTTATAAAAATATATCTTTATCTCTACCACCAAAAGATTTATCAACAGGTCACTAACACTAATTTAATAATTTAACTTATTAATTTCTTATGGTCAAATTTTTAGGGAACTATTTTTTCTATTTATTTATTATTGGAAAAATTTTAGAAGTATAATTTACACATGTAATACTCTAACTTTAAATACATCAATATATCTCTTTTTATAATTATTTATATTCATATGTATTATCTTACATAACATTGGACTTATAAAATTATTCACAAATTTTTTGTTAGAGGAAATAAATTGAATATAAGATCTTCTTTGTTATTCTAAAATTGTTGTTAGGTAGTACAACATTTTCTATTCCCACATCAAATATGATCAAGCAGTCTTCATAAGATAAAAAATAAAATAAACATACTTCGAGTAACTTAAATTTTTTTAATTATAAATATATATACAAATTTATTACATAAACATCTCTCTTTATAATTTATCTTTAATTATCAAATAAAATTATTACGTTCATAATTATAAAAAAACTATCCACAATCCAATTATTTATAGGCTAATCATTGTTGATACACAAATCTTAACTTTCTAGAATTACTCTAATTCATTAAATTTAAATTATACATTTCAAAATAATAGTTGTTTTCCACATAACATTTATTTTAATAGATAAAATTAAAATTGTCTTTTCACAGTTGTATTAACCATATTGTATTAGAGACTAAGAATTGACTTATTTTAAGCATTTTTGTTCTATATGCAACCTCAATTCAATAAGTCACAAGTCTACAAATAATTATATAACTAAGCAAATTTAATAGTGGTGAAATAACTCTCTTGTAATTCCTGACCACATAATATTTTTATCTATTTGATTTAGATGATAACTGAAACAAATGTATCTCTTTTCAATAAAGAGTTTTTATAATTAATACTTCAAACTATGAACTGGTTCAACATGTCATCCTAAACATGTAACATAATTATTCACATACAAGCTTAACAATCTCATTTCAACACACACATTTCCAATTATATATATATAATTCATATAACTCAAATATAACATATTATATTAAACCAGAGCAAATTCGTTATACAAAATAAATTCATTACTTTCGAGTTAAGATTCATGGACAAATTCTCATTCTTGACTAATTATGAAGAACTGACAAAACAACAAATTCAACAATATTACATAAACAACACAATAGTTGTAAATTCAACATTTTTTAAATTTTCAATTAATCAAAATATTCAATAAACAATATAAATAATATCACAACATTAATTTAAAACAGTTTATCGAGATTGGATATATCCTCACATTCAATCTAACATAGAGTTTAATATGCACAAAATAAATCACACATAGTTAAGTTATTAAAGTTACACTCTCTTGATGTTATTTATTTTTCATTTAACTTGGGGCTAAAAAATTCAAATACAAGATTTAAAACAAGGTTAAAACAACACAAAAATATTTGTTTCCCATTGTACAATACTTAATCAAATTAAGAGCGGAACACAAATCATCACAATTTCAAAACTTTAGAAAAACCTTATTTTTTTTTTCCAAATGTCTTTCCACTTATAGATTTTATTTAGTCATCACAAAATTCCTGCTACTAATATTTCTCATAATATTTTCTTAATCAAAATTAATATAAATACGAGACAAAAAATTAATGATTCTAATGTTAATAACATTTAACAACTATTCTATAATTAGAATCAAGTTCATTTATAATTTAAAATAGTTTTTCTTACTTGATAGTTTCGTAAGAATAATAAGGAGTTGAAGTACATCAAAATTTCTAAAGACCTAATAAAATATTGCCAAAATAACCAAAATACAAATCCAAGGAGGATTTAGTTGAGAAAATAACGTTTTTCAAATAATAAGATTAGTGAAACTTCAAAACACCTATAAATAAAGTATATAATTAAGCATAGGGAGATTTTAGAGAAAAAAAAAACTTTAAATCAAAATCTGATTAGTTAGAAATGTTATTATTGGTCACTTTCCAGTTGGTATAAGATTTGTTTGTATAAAAAATGATAAACAACTTTATAATTGAAGAGAAAAGGATGAGGTAAAGTTTAAAGGGAGAAAGATAATAAGGAAATTGAAGATAGAATAAGAAAAAAAAAAAAAGTATAGAGATTGGTTCAATAAAGATATGTTCAAAATTGTTTAATTGAACAAGATCATCTACATTTATTATTCATGGTCGTCTAAAGAAAATTGTCTCATATACCTATCTAACAAAGATTGTCTGATACATTAAGAAAAATATAGTATTTTATATTCATCTCTTAGAAATCATCTTATATAACCAAGTGCATTTTATAACTGTGTAAATCATTTTTTTAAGCATAAAATATATGTATCTTATATTATGTTTTTCTTGTATGAGACGTGATTCACAAAAATTTTGTTATAATTGTTTTCAATAAATAAGAACCTAGTATAAAATAAATATTTGATCTATTAAATGATGAAAATTATTACGTAAGAAAATATTAACTTTTTGAAAAAAAAAATCATCAAAGTTTTTTCTAATAAATTTGTTTGGAATTTATTAACATTTTAATGGTTATCTTCTCGATGATTATTATTATTATTTCTTATTATCATTTTTTAATTTATTGTTGTGCTTGGTTTGAATGTGTTAGTGAACTGACCTTGGTCCTTTGAAAAAGTAAAAGAGGTTACGTTTATGGATCCAACACATAGGATAAAGAGAAAAATAAGTAAAATAAAACTCATACAATACAACTATTTTATTAAAACAAAAATTTATTATAACATTTTTCTGCTTTTACGTTTTGAAGAATCACTTTGCTGGATTTACATCTGTGTGAAACTGAAGAAAGAAACATTAAGATAAATGGAGAAGGGGTAGTGATATTTTGAGTCTTTGCATCAATCAGCCTCATGAAAAACATCAATGCATACACATGTCAGTCACGCAAGGCCTCGTTTCTTGGCAAAAGTAAAAAGTCCCTTCTTTACCTTACCGCGATCAATGCAACTCTGAGCACACACCCCATTCTATACCATAGCCTTACTTTTGTGCTACACCAAAGCTCTGCAACACGTTAAAATAAATGCATTATTAGGAACCCTTTTGCTACAAATAAAAATGACCAAGCCACGCAGATAGGTAGACACTTAACTTGGGTTGATTTGATTTAATTCTGTGTCGGAATACGACCCTTCGATTGATCAGTCCTATTTTAATTCATTTTATTGCTTCGTCTTAGTACCTTGCATGGTTGTATGTTTGCATGTGACAGCCTAAACATGGCATAGTGGAAACAGAACAATCAAAAATATTGTTGCCCCAGCAGGTGGGGCCCAGACTCCGAACCTTGAGGCTTCGGATACTGAGATTGAAGACAATTGGAGGCTTTGATGGACTTTGGTTACCCTAAACGAGGTTCTTGGTTGAAAAATTCCCAACAAAGATTCTTCTTAATTCAATTAAATAAAAGGTGTTCTAATGTACATTATCCTAAGAAGAATTAAGGGTTAAGTAACATGTTATGTTATATTATGGTATGGTATTTTTTATGTATTGGGAAAAGATAGAGAGCAAAGGAAAGGAAGTGTGGTTTGAAAGAGGACACACATTCATTCCTGTGGTGAGGACCCATTGGTCCAAAAAAGGGTTTTGAGTTTTTGTGCTTGCTTGGGAGGAAATCATGGTGATGGACATGGAGAAGCAGGCCTGAGTTTGACATGAACATGGGACAACCTGTTGTTGCTCCATGAAATGATTTAACTAATTGATACTCTCTACTTTTTTGTTTTTTTACTCAACCCTTCTTCCCCTTTAATTTCCTCCCCCACTCATTCCTTCTCTGCTCCACTGGTCTCCACCCAAACAAATAATTAACCATCACCCCCCATTATAAAATTCATTTGATCATCAACCCAACACACCATGCAAATCTTCTTCATGCTCTACTTTTCTAATGGATCACTTTCAGTTTTCAAATTTGAGATCATATTGCTTTCCTCTTAATTAATTAATTTTTCTGAGTTTTATTTTCACTCATGTAAATATTTAATTTTATTCAATGTAAAAAATATTTTCTATTCTCTTGCAGTTACTGATTATTTAAGAGTTAGTTTTTGAATTCACAGTCAACTTATACAAAAAAAAGTTTTGTTTAACTTTACAAGGGTGAACAAATTCATGGAATATGATAGCTTGTGATGAATGAAACTACTTTGCCATGCCAATGCATAAATCATTTTTTTTTCTTCAGTTTTTTTTTTTTTTAATAATCATTGCTTTGTATGTGTTAATAGTATGCTTGCACAAATAATACCACAAAACCACCAAATTAAGTTCCAAATGCTAATATAATTTAAAAGTTAAAAAAATAATTATTGGATTAATTCCAGTTGAAAAAAATAAGTAAAATAAAAAGCTAATTGTTAGGTTCAAATTTTTCATTGTTAATAAATTTAAAAAAAAAAGTTCTTTTCCATTCAAAGTATTACATACTTTATTTCAGCTATTCATAAGATGTCTTATTACAGATTTTTTTTTTTTTTTTTTTTTTAGTTTTTTTTTAATATTAAACTTTTTTTTTTTTTTTTTTATTTTTGGGGTTTTATAAGCTACTTTTT
>Ga0099824_1000621_pt1 | contig 43716 bp, 30 predicted proteins | sample SiratrowhiteBW_FD_76837 | JGI IMG/M metagenome (GOLD analysis project Ga0099824, IMG submission 76837) | Root nodule microbial communities of legume samples collected from California, USA - Siratro white BW | ecosystem: Host-associated > Plants > Roots > Nodule | place: USA: California... | reverse complement strand
TGCATGGTACTCCCAAGAGTTGGATTCAACAAACCAAGAAAGACTGGGTTGGGTGCAGAAGAATTACATGATTTACAATTACTGCACTGACACCAAGAGATTTCCTCAAGGCCTTCCCCCAGAGTGCCAAGCATCATGAATTCCTACTGCAAACAAATACCACCACTACACAGTTCTTCATTCTTCCTAAACCGATTCAATTCATTTTCACTTGTATGAATGTTCATTCTTTTATTCTTTGGTACATGTTGATTCTGTTACAAGAAACGAAAAGAAGCATCATTGATCTTTCTTGAATGCTTTACACTATGCAAATTCTGCTCAAATTTGATATGTTGAAGTTTAAGATGGCTTGGCTTTTTCAAGATGCAGTGATACGTGAATATTCTTTTGTGGAATCTCTTCTACTTGACGATTGTGGACTGACTTCAAAAGGGGCAACAAATAAGTGGTTAACTATAAGCTAATGAGGAAATTTAGATGTATTCCTTAACAGTGGTTTTTGGGATGGAAACACGCAAATACACTGTGTTTGATTAGGAATAAGGTCAATGCAAACTAGAAAAGAACAAACACGTTAATCGAGAAAGACTTAATGTTAAAACTCAACTCAAAACTGCAATAATTAAAAAAGTATTAATATTTTATTGAAAATAATGTTTTAAAATGAATATTTATATTTGATATTAAAATTAAAAAAAATCAATGAATTTTATTTATTTATTATTATTTTAAATTACAATTTTTATATATTAAAATTTAAATAATTTTTAATTTAAAAATTATTTTAATTTTATTTACAATTTTAAAAATTATTTCTTACATTGATAGATAATTAAATTTAAAATAAATCTACTTTGACACCATTATAGCAAAATAACACTATTTCACTTCTGATTTGTATAATAAAATATTATATTTTAATAAAATAATATTATTTTTTAGTATCAAATGGAGATAAATGACTTTTAACAGTGTTAAAGTATTATCTCCCTTAAATTTATCCTTTTACATCAATGGCATAAAAGACAAAAGTAGTTTAAAAAGTTGACGGTACTTTCGCAATGAAAACATCAAATAGGTAAAAGTCTATAAGATTTATTTTATTACAGTATTTTCATTTCAAAGTTCATGTACTAGGTCATAAGATTAAGAACTCAATATTATCAGATATTTTTTTCATTGAAGGATGCTGATGTGAAATAATAAAAAAGGATATTAGGTCATAAAAATGAAAAAGGATATTTTCTTTTTTAGATCTTGGAAATATATATTTTTTTCAACAACCAAATAAAATGTTAATAAGAGTGTCAAAGCAATGAAGATACTCTTATAATTTATAAAATTTTATACTATCACTGTTCCTTGAATTGATTTTGGACAGGTATTCTTGTTTACCATAGTATATGATATTTATCGACTTTGTAAATTAGTTGTTATACAAAAATTAACTAATCACATTTGATCAAAATTTTCTTAATCATATTTTTTTTTTCTTAAAAAGCTTCACTTAGTGATTTTAAGCTCAAATCAACTTAGGTACTATAAAAAAATATTTCAAAAGTTATATACTTAAAATTGTCTTGGAATGATTTAAGTAGATGATTCAATCAAAACAGAAATCCAATAGGGAGTCCAAATACATATTTGAACCAACGGATTATACTACACAGTAAATTATAAAAATGATAAAACTCAATGATATATTCAATGCAAAACATTTATAATCACACAAGGAACCAAAAGTTGAATGAAATCATAGATCCAATCACATTTTTTCTCTTGGCTTTGGCTAAACCATTTAAGTTGTAATACTAAAAACAAAATTATCTTGTATGTACAAACAAAGTTTATTGAACTAAAACAACAATTATTTTTAATATCATATTCAAACTCTTTTGTCATCTTTTTATTTATTCTTTCCTTATAGTTGTTATATTCTTCTGGTAATATTTTCTTTACTTGATCATTATTTTTAATTCTTGTTGTGATTTCTTCTTTTTGTTCTTCAATGATATCATCTTCATCTATGTTTTTATCATGTGTTTAGTAAAAATATCATACGTAGATTTAGTTTGAGAAAATATACCAATGTTGATAGCGTTCTAGAAAATTTGGTGAGAAGAACTATATAGATCAAAAATTAAATAGGACTCAGAGGAATAGGTTAAACAAGAATGAATCAACAATGACATACCTAATTCTGAAGTTAATTTAAATATTTAGATTTTACTACTTGGTTTAAATATTTAGATTTTTGGAAGAAGATTTATTAAAAAGATAGAGTGACATGACTTATGTACTCAACATCAAACCTGAACCAATTTCTGAAGAGTCACTCAAATTCACAGTCTATCCTATTTCTGTAGAAGCAATTAAAAATTGAATCCCAAATCTTTGCAAAACTTGTGCATATCCATGACAGTGTGAAAAGAAGTACGACTACCTGTCAGCAAGTCGTTTTAACGAATAGAATAATATAATAAAGTGATCAAAATATCATTAATTATATCTGTAAAATCAATTTACTTGACAATGTTTTAATTTAAACTCCAAATTTATTTTCCTAAAAAGATCTATCACTAATCAAAAAATAAACTTGACTTATTCACTATGTAACTCCTTTTTACAAGTACATGCAACCATCGTATTCGTGTGAAAATTTTATGGGTTCATAGAACATAATCCTTGTGAGCATTAATTTTGTAAAAACTAACTAATGAAACAGATAGAAATGAAGAGATTTTAGGTTCACTATATCAGGGCAAGAGTAATGTTTACATCCAAATAGCAGAAACGTTATTTTACTGGAGATATTTTACATCGTAAAAGAGCATAAGGATTTATTAAAAAAATAAATAAATAAATGGTTTTTGTAGCAGTTGTTGTGGGTATTGGGAGATCCAAGTGCAGTTCTAGGAGTGTGTGCATTCAAGAGGAAGGCCTTGAGGAAATCTCTTCGTATCGGTGCAGTAATTGTAAATCATGTAATTCTTCTGCACCCAGTTCATCCTCTTCTGAGCAGTTGAATCCAGCTCTTGTGATAGCCATGCATTAGTGCCAGGTGCAGCAGAGGAAGGAGAATTTGAACTGCATGAGGATTTTCCTGCATTCCAAACACAAGCATTGGCGTTGAAGTTCCTGTAGGAAGCAGTGAAAGGAGCTTTGGACCAATCAGTTTTGATGAGACCACCCCTTGTGGCCCAATCATCAGCGTTCCAAAGGCTTGAGTATATCCTCATGGGCTGGCTCTTCGGGAAAGGAACCCCAATTGATTCCAAATTCTTGTACTCTCTGATGGGGGTTCCATCCACAGAAAATCTGCACCACACAAAGTATAACAAACAGAAATCAGAAACAAATGATGTGTATCGAATAGTAGCAGCTTGCAGTTTTATGTGCGTAGAGAAGATTGGATATTGGGTGCTTAGTGCTTACACAATGCGTTGGGGATTCCAGAGAATTGAATATGTGTGGAAATCTGCAGTTGGGTCAAACCAGAGATAGAATTGCTGTTCTCTGTTACCCTTGCCTTGTGTGTACACATTTGTATGAACTATGTAAGGATCGCCACTCAGATTGCCGAGGAACTCGAAGTCAATCTCATCCCATGTTGTCCCCTTCGAAGACAGCTGAAAAGAGCAAAACAAATATTATTGGGTAAGAATTAATCATGCAAATGCAATCTCCATAATTTTAAAAAATCAAACTTTACATACATAGTAAGCAGTGACAGTGCCAGCAGAGTTTCCAGGAACGAGCTTGAGCTGCATGTCGATCTTGCCAAACAAGTATTCGTTCTTGGACTGGAAGCCAGAGCCAGAGGCCCTGTCAAGGGACAGAGTGAGAAGATTGGCGTTGTTGAGAATTTTGGCACGACCATCGCCCCACGTAATCTGAAAGTCTTGGTTGAAGTTAGCAGCAGCACTGAGAACCAAGTAAGCACTTACAAGGAGAGGAAGAAGTGGTAGGGTTGGAGAATTGGTAGAAGCCATGACACAAATATTTGCGTGTATGAGTTGAGAAATGAGCAAGGTAAGGTTTAGTGGGAAATGAAATGAAGTGTTGTTGTTTGCGGTGTGATGAGACGATGGAAGTGAGAAGAGGGTATATATAGTAGTGAGTGAAGATTTTGAGCTAGTGGGAGAGGAAAAGGACGTGTGTATTAGTTGTGTTATGGTAAGAAGAAAGCTGTGAAAAGCTAGGTATGAAAGCAACTTCTGTCGTATTTGATTAATTTAACACTGAGATAATTGGTGGAGGGTAGAGGGTACGACTGAGGCAGGGGTTCACGCGGGTTTACGTTGCTTTTCCCGAGAGTTGACAAAGTATGCTAAAATATGATGAAAGATGTTACCAAATAGATAGGGTCAAACACTTCACTTAATGCCTTAGCCCTCAACCCAACACATGTACATCTTCAAGGAACCACACTGAGCCACCCATTATTTATTTATTTCATCTTTTGCTTCTATATATCAGATGTCACCTAATCCAAATACTACTGGATAAACTTCCTATGTGCTCCCTACTAACGACACACATTTTATATTTCTTATGCAAATTTGCATGCATTCGTATTCAACTTTATTTTCTAGAGTAGATTAGAATTGATTAATTGGTATCATCACCTTCTTCATATCCCACCACAAACGACAAAATTTGAAAGAGATAGAGAACAATAATAAATACTAAAGAAATTTCATTTAACAATAAAAATAGATGTTAGTAGATTTGCATTAGATTGTGGAGGAGGAACGTTTGGTTTCAAGTGGGGCCATGGCGGTGAAGGAGTGTAGGGTATAGGGTAGGGTCCTCAAAGTTTAAGAGACTATTGTTGTTATTATTAGTTTAGCTGTAAAGCGTTTGCCTTGGTTGGCAATGGCGGTGTCTCTCTTCCAAAGGGAACAAGTTTGTGTTTACCAAATCTGTGAACTGCAGTGTGTCAGAATTACTTTACCACTATTCTCTCTCTCAACTACTAAAACTTAAGCATGTCTCAAACTTAATGAAAAGGGACCAACCGCGTCTCTTCCAACAATATCTACTCGTCAATTCTGGATAATAGCGAGCGCCATCTGTACACTTTCTTATTGATAAAAGCTAGCCACCTGTGTCCAGCTTTGCAAATTGCAATTTCGCGTACACTTCCTCGCAAGTGTCCTTACCAACCAACATGCTATAAATACCATCATCAGCAACCCTTTTCCATACACATAATTATCCATTCAATCACTACCAATTGCAGAAGATCTTTCACTCACTACTAGACACTACCACTGTTTTCTGGAGATGGCTTTAACTTCTTCTTACATGCTTTTATTCCCCCTTCTAGTGATGGTTGCCTTTGCTGGTGACTTCAACAAAGACTTTGATCTCACTTGGGGAGATGGCCGCGCCAAGATACTGAACAATGGTGAGTTGCTCACTCTCACACTGGACAAAGCCTCTGGTTCAGGATTCCAGTCAAAGCATGAGTATCTCTTTGGGAAGATTGACATGCAGCTCAAGCTTGTCCCTGGAAACTCGGCTGGCACTGTCACAGCCTATTATGTAAGTTCTTCCTTTCACTTCATTCAAGAATACTAGAAATAAAAATTCGTTTATACTCTCAGAGTTAATGATAAAAGTTTGCCTTTTTGTTTGCAGTTATCTTCAAAAGGATCAACTTGGGATGAGATAGACTATGAATTTCTGGGGAATCTAAGCGGTCACCCATACATTCTTCACACAAACGTTTTCAGCCAAGGCAAAGGGAACAGGGAACAACAATTCTATCTGTGGTTTGATCCAACTGCTGATTTCCACACTTACTCTATCATGTGGAACCCCCAGAGGATTATGTAAGTTCTCATCTGATTCACCCCTTCACCACTTTGTTTCCTTTTTTGTCTACCCTACAATCCTATCCTTAACATAATTTCTTAGGTTCATTATTCAGATTCTCCGTTGATGGCACTCCTATCAGAGAGTTCAAGAACTCAGAGGCTATTGGGGTGCCCTTCCCAAAGAAGCAGCCCATGAGGATATATTCCAGTTTGTGGAATGCTGATGACTGGGCCACAAGAGGTGGACTTGTGAAGACAGATTGGACACAAGCTCCATTCACAGCTTCCTACAGAAACTTCAATGCTCAAGCTTGCATATGGTCTTCTGGAGCATCATCTTGTGGTTCCAGTGCTTCTGAATCCAGTGGTGGCTCATCATGGCTTTCGCAGGAGCTGGACTCCACAGGCCAACAGAGGTTGAAATGGGTGCAGAGGAACTACATGATATACAACTATTGCACAGACGCCAAGCGTTTTCCACAGGGTTTTCCTCCCGAATGCAACATCTCTTGAGCAAAACACAAAGCAACATAGTACTTTTATTTGATGTTATTGTAGGATCAGAGTGCCATTCCAATACTTGTGTATTTACGTAGCTATTGTAATTCTTTCATTCCTTGGTTCCCCTGTTGCTCATCACTGTGTTCACGAATACCGCCATTTTTGTAATAAAATACGTTCTTTACTACAATACATCTTTCTTATCCTGTTTTATATTTTGCATTTTTTAGGCGCATTGTAAAGTAAATAAAGTAAGGGAAACTCAGAGGTTATTTGAATTGAGGAACCTTGAGTGGAAAGGTTATAGATTTGTGATAAAATAAATTTGGTTGTATATTAATATTTGTAGAAATTATTCGATAAAATAAAAAGATACTTTAATATAAAAATAAATTTTAAAAAATGTAAATTAAAGTTAATTAAATTTAAATTGAAATGTAAAATTATTATAAAATTTTAAGAAATAAAAAAAATTATATTTCATAATAAAAAATATATTAAAATAATTATCAAAATTTAAATCAATTATTTTTATTTTATTTACTATTTTAATTATTTTAATCTAAAATATATGTGAAAAATATTTATTTCATTTTATTAATTATTTAGTATTTTTATTTTAATTATTCATTTTATTATAAAAATAAAATATATTTATAAATATTTAATTATTATATATTACATATTAATTTAAAAAATGTATTAGTTTAAAATTTAATTAATTAAGTTTATTTTTTCTTACAAAGCTAATTATTAAAACATTAAAATAAATTATTTTATAAAATACTAAAATTATTATTTTATTCATCATTATCATTTATTATATTATAATTTTAAAATAATTATTTTATTATATTTATTTAAAAATATAATTTTTACGCATCCTTTTCATAATAACTGATTACGATAGGTTTTGAAACTTTCTTCAGCTGGCAAGTTGAGAAATAAATTGTCTCATTCTTTTATACTTCGATTTCGGACTTTTTCCCTGGACCGCCCATGTATCCAGACTCCATGTTTTTGCATTCTCCATGCTTCCGTCTTGTTTTTTGTGCCTTTATACTTTTATTTTCGGATTTTTTTTCCATGTTTCTACATTGCTCATGTTTCGTCGTTGGAAACAAAGAGGGTCTCCAGATCTATCTTGTGTCGTGGTAGCTAGCACCTCAATACATGTTAAATGTGGTTGAAATTTAGGTACATATATATCTCTAGAAGTTAAAGATTGTTTTCTTTAAATTTACATTCAATAAAAAGGTTAATAGAAAATATTAATTTTGTTTATATTGAAATAAAATATTAATGAAAAATGAATAATTTTGTTTATAAAGTAAAATTAACTTTAATGAAATTACAAACCATCACCAGTAACCAAGAAATAATTAAATTGGTCTCAATTGTGAACTTACATTAAAATATACTTATTCATTATAGAAATAATTTTTCATGGCCAAATTAGAGGGTGGGGTGAGGTTATCCAAGCTCTATTTATATCGCAAGTACGTACAACCCAAAATCTTTCCACTTCCTATTTCATACGAAGAAGACAATCAAACAAACCATGGACACGGATACAGGTACATAAGACGATAAACATGCATTAAGGTGATTCATGCCGTGGATATGAAGTAAGAATCCCTATGCCTAGTCAACTAAAAGTAAGACAACAGTACCCAGTGCAACAGCACAATAAGATAATAACTCGGAATAATACAACCAGAAATCAAGTTGCTCAAAAATATACAATGATCAGTCTTAGTTATCGTTTCAAATGAGAGGTGTTGCTTAAATACATCATCCCTAAAAACCCAAAGCCAATAGAAAGTCAAGAGCATACACAAAAAAATGAAAAACAAAAGACAATCACGGTTTTTCCTAAGCATCAACAAACTGTACAGGAGGACGCTCGGTCAAATAAGATACACAGGTGCATGAATTAAATATCAACACCATGGACTGCACAACTTGGTTGGCACTGATAAAGACTACTAAATCTGCAGAATATCAGTATGACCTTAAGGCAAACTCTTAAGCCTGCAACCATTGTCCAAACAACCTATTCATCTAACTCCTCTATCTGTGCTCGCCTCTCAGCGGCTATCTTCCTGATAAAGAAGCCCCACCTCATTGCTGCCTTGATCTTCAACCATCCCACAACAGCTCTGCCTGGGCGAGAGCGATCCTCATCATAGTTTGGTACATTGGGAGATGGCATGAATGTTGGGAATGAATAGCCATCTTCCACACTCATGGACCCATGTCCTCCCATGCTGAAGAGACGAAGCAAGTGCTGCATATCTTCATTCTCTAGCATTTCGTGACTTCTGAGGCGGATTTCTTCTTCTGAAAAGAATTCATCAACCCCCTTGTCCCTGGTGTGCGACCAATCATCAAAAGGGTTTAGAGTAGATGGCTGAATAGAAGAGCTACCAGCATGGAACCCTGACGTCGATGATTGAGGAGGTCCAAGAGCTAACCCAACTGTCCCATGATCGTTTCTAGCGTTTGGGGTTTGGTGAGTACTGCTGATTAATTGGTCATTAGACAGATATAATGAGCTATCGAACTCACTCCGGGAGCTGGAGTTTGAAACCAATGACTGGGTTGGATATCGTGTTACCACACTATCGCTATAACCTGTAAGGAGATTGAATAAGCATACATTTGCATCCCAATATTATCATTGCACAAATTCAACCTCTAAATTTTCTTATTAACACTATTATAGAAAATATTTCATTTCAATAATTATCATCCCTGAAAGCTGTATTCAGAGATCATATTTGAGACGCAAAAGTAACTGAATCTGACAACCCCAGCTCTAACCAAAAGGAAGAGAAGGGTTAGGAACAGAAAAAGAGAGGATCCATCATTTGAGAGTTAAGCAAACAGTAATGCTTACCCCCAACTGACATCCCAGAATTAATTTGCTGTTCAGAAGGAACGGACACTGGAAGTCCCGGCAGTTGCAGTTGATGATCTAAACCACTACCATAATCAATTGACTCAACACGAAGTTCATTTTCAGATGCAATAGACCTGTTATTTTGGTTGCCATTCACAAGTGATTTGCCATCATAATCCACAACCTGATCCCAATTTTCGTATGCTTTCTTCACCAACGAATCTACATAAACCTGGATTTGCAATAGCATTTTAAAGATACCATAAGCTTATACTGCTCCCAACAGAAACTTCGAAGAAAAGTGCAAACTTTGAGCCTTAGAAAATCTTAAATCTTAAGTCTGATCATAATCTAGGATTTCTTAATCAGAACCATAACATGTACTTGTTTATTCGTGCTAAGTATTCGTATGTTTGCAAGTGTAAGGGAAAAACATACAGAGTATTGCAGTATCAGTTAAAATTTAACTGTTAAATTAATACATCCAAGTATGCCAGCAATATAAGGATATGCTCAACTTTTGAAGAAGGACAACCAATTACCGTACATAATTACAGAATCTCATCAAACCTTAAGGTAAATAGTAAATAACCTTTCGGCTATTGATATCAGTGGATGAAACACACGATGCAGACTAACCTTCTGGGTATCAGTGAGAGAATCCGCAGAAAAGAATTGTTCTCCTGATATAAGGCCACGCAGCTCATAGATGTTGTTAAAAATAACACCAACATTTCTTGCATCCTCTGGATAATAAACATAGAGCTTCCCACTTAGAACACATGTTTTTGCATGCTCTAAAAGAGCCTCCCACATCTTGTTTGACATACCACTTCCAAGGATCTACAGTTGAATGATATAAGAAAACCGCCAAAAGACCTAACTTAAAGATTAAGACGAAAAACCCAAACTTACATTCCGCAATTTCTGTTGATCTTTAACCACGAGCCGAAGAAAGTCTTCAACTGTTACTATTCCTGCATTATTCAGCTTCTTGTGAAATGATCCATCCTTGCCTATCTTCTCCAATCTCCACACTTCATCAGTCAATGCAGGAGGGTAGTGCTTCTTATATACTGAGAAAAAGGTCAAAATATTGAATAAAAAAGATGGTGTTACACAGTAGGAGAAGGGAGAGCACTGGTGCTAGAGAAAAACTAAAAGATGCAGAAGCATAACCCTACATTCTCCTCTATGATCTTTAACAGTGAAAGCCACTGTCTTAGCTTCACGAATGCGTATGGACTCACAAAAACCTGAGGCAACCTTCAGGCCAAGCCTGAACTTGCGGCTCCGTATCCAGCTTGAATTATCAGTAAAGGTCAGTTCCCCTAATGTTCCAACTCCTTCCTTGAGTGTCACTTGCAGGTCCCCAGTTAATAAAGGTCTCTTTCCTTCACGTTCTTTTACTACATGGCTTTCAAAATGATCTTGGGTCCAATCTTCATCATCCTCATTGTTAAAATCACCTTCAAGGACAACAACATCAAGCTTAACAGAGGATTCAGGTCCAGATGTTACAACGCTTCCACTATTGGCATCAATCAGAACAACATGTATTGGAGCCCCCTGCTCGCCTTCTACTTTTCCTCCCGTGAAGAGGGGAAGAGACAGCCCGGACTTAAATTGCAGCCGCAGGTTTCTACCATCAGGGCCTTCAATCATTTTAGGTGGAGACCTGGAAATATTAGACTGTTAAAAGAAATACTAAATGAACCGAGGTACAAAATTTAAACATAACAGATGTTATCATGCAATTGAAGTTGTTACATGTTATATATGAAAGGATGGACACAGTACATCACTAAAAAAGAAAAACAGGCAAATAGAATTCTTATCATGCAACTTAATGATTAGAAACACCAAATCACACAACAGTAACCATTCTCCAATTTGGAGTACCTGCCTACTTCAAGGGGCAAAGTAAGTCATTGGCTATTTATGTTAAGAAACTTGGGCAGTATCTCAATGCACATACTGTTTGCAAATTATTGCCAATATGCAAGAACCTAATTAGCCAGTTAACTATACTTCTATTTTCTTCCCAAGAACGAAGCTTTATCTCTGAATTTCAAATGAAGATAGTTCACGTAAGTACCTTAATTACTCAAAAGGCTTAGTACAACTCAAAGCTTGTTTAAGTTATATATACATACCGGCACCAGTAAACAAAAATAAATAGGCATGCATAACATAATGGATGCTATCACTACCACCATACAACACTATTGTCACATCTGATACTCCAAGAACAAGGCAGGTGAACATTTTTATAAAAAAGGAATTAATTGAACACAGCCAGACTTACTTTATCTAAAATATATTAATATACCCCAGTGAATTAGAATACATTTACATCGTGGAAGCTTTATTCTAGAAACTGCAGTGGATATAAGAGTACCCAAATAGATAATGGAACCGTATAAAATGGTTCCAGCTAAAATATAATTTTCTGTTCAGTTTCTTCATGGCTTTTGAGTAAAAGGGAAAAAAAAAAAAAAAAAAAAAAAAAAGAAAAAAAAAAAAAAAAAAAACAGTAAGGTGATAGAAACTGGTTCAGATTGAGCACATAAGAAATAAGTTAGATTGAGAACCTGATTCCCAACTCTGGCCCCAATGTGGTTTCAAAATCAAGAACAAGGCAAAGACAAAAAAATGAATACTCCTGGACTTTCGTGAAGTCCAAGTTTCTCCCAATTCTTTACAAATTCCCACAAAATAAATGACTCACCTCTCAAGCTCTCATCCTATTGACATACATCTTCAACCACTCAATTCAATAATCAAGTAACACTAAATGACTTGCTGAACCCTAACTAACTGACTGAGGCCCTCAACTAATAGACCAACAAATAAATTGATAATAACCTTGAGCAAACCACACTACAAAAGCTAGTACATCTGCTGTTGTAGCTGGAAATCCCAAGGCCTTATCCCACACTTCTAATGTGGGACTCAAGTACCATAACTTGCAATTGGATCTTAACATCCCACACTTCTGCACTGGCAACCATGCAGGCTGACTGTGCATTGGTCCTTGGACTAGTTCCAAGTGAACATTACAATGTCAGCATCAGCATCGATGTTGCTCATTTGCAGTTAGGAGACATGGTGGAAGGTTCTGATACCAATCAATAAAGACATTGAAAGAACCACACTGTAAAAGCTAGTTGTTGCAGCTGGATATAAACCATAAAATAGAATCTCATACTTCAAATGTGGAACTCAAACCCCATACCTTACAATTGGGTCCTAAAAGCTTAGGAAGATAAGTGATGTATTGTATTAGAGTTTAACACTAGAATCTATAGCAATAGACTCCCTACCACATCATACTTTGAGATAAGCTTACTTTCATAGTTCTATAGTTAATTGGTCTCCTTTGAGAGAATTCTTAAACCTCTGGCATATTTTCTTTTCTTTTCCACTCATTTATTATCCTACCCAAACAAAAAATAAAGCAATCTTCTTTATTTTTAAAACACCAGCCAGAAGAAAAAATGCTTTTGAAATGAGTTTAGTCATATACACAGCCATGTTCTTTCTTATGGCATACTAACACCATTGTTATGGAATGCAGTCATCTGTAACAAGATAACTTCCGGAGAGCATATCTTTTTCACCCAAAAGCCTAGAAATTTGTTACTTAAAAAGCACCCAATTTATAATGAGAAATCCAAATCTGCTCGAAAAGGAAGGCCTCAAAACTAAAAAGTAAACAATGAAATGATAATTATTATTTCCTCTTTATCCGATTATAGTTACAATTCAGGAGATAGAATGAAAACTACAACATGTTCAAATTAATTTCCAAAATTTGTAAGGAATTTCTTAAACCTTCCACCAATTCTTGCAGGACCTAACTTTGCCAAAGCACGCTCCACCTCTTCACTCACCTGTTCACATCAGCATTGCTGAATCAATTAAAAACCAAATGCTGAAACTTATAGGCATAACAAAATAAATCTTAACAGCATTTCTTCTATGAATACGAAGTTTTTAAATTTTTCAATCATGTACCAAACACATGTCTTCAAACAAATGCTCCGACTAATATGGCATACCAAAGAGAGAAGAATAAAGATGGAGCCAGATCGAACATTGAAATCAAAATGTTTGTGCGATATACTATATACTGTCATGCTATAAACAACACAGCCATTGATCTTTTGAGGAAGGAACATAAATCAAAACAGAGGTGACCTTCAAGGAACTATCAAAAAAGAGGGATTTTTTCTGAAGAAAAAAATACATTAGAAAATAGGAGAGAAATCACAATTATACCCTAAACCCCTAAACAGCGTTGCTTGAAGGGTAAAAATGGATTATTGAAGCCTTTATTACAATAGCACTGCTAGCACGCAAAAAGGCAATATGTTTGCCACAATGACTATTGTTGAAAACTACTACTCCACTAGTTGAATGCCATAGCAGCTCAGGCCACTCCAATCTGTTACACCACTGTAGCACGCTACTATGGTGAGCAATAGGTCTTCTTAAGTAAGCAAGAATAGTATACATTTTAATTCTTTCATTAAAGAATAAGACATTTCACTAATAGGTAGAAGAATGGCCACACTCAAGTAAAAATACTCCAACACTCTCAAAAAGCATATCAGATAACATGAATTTTAAGAATTGCTGTAATTTGTACAAAATGGCTTCTAGTTGGAGTAAAAGGAAAAAATAACTTCGTTGAATGTATAGCCCCTGTGCCCCCAACCAAAAATTAAACATGTCAAAAAGAAAAGTATATAACAAAAAATAGGGTGAGAAAGTAATATGAAGCCAACTGTCTTACAACTCTACGTAGAATAGGCTCTAAAGATGAGCAAAGCTTCTGCAAACTGTCCACCTTAAGTGCTTCGACAATTACACTGCATAATACATGACAACCAATTATAGGAAACTAAAAAGAAATATAATATAAATTAGAAACATGTAGCATATGGATTATGATTAATAAGAAATAAGATCTTGTTTTGCTTAACAGATCTAGCTAATAAGCATACATACATACACACACATAAATATTCATTTACTTGAAACGAACACGCATTTCATTTGTAATTAAGTTACTGAATACTCATTTGATCATCTCAGCATAAGTCCAAAAAAGCTTTGAGTGTGCATTTGAGCAAACAAAAACAGTCATTAACAAACAGTGGAAAACATGGAAGATAAGCAAAAAGTGGGGAAATTTTGAATTTTTTATAGACAATGAGTGTAGATTATGCAGTGAGAGATATTCATAATATCACACCGAGAACCTCCACTGCCAAGGAAGCAAGTTTCAACAGTTTTTGAAGAGTTGACAATACATTTTATAGAGCATAAGCAAAGATATACAATCTCTGAAGTCACAATATTCACTATTTTCCAAGTCAAAAATTTTAGAGAAGAAAAATTCTGAGATACACAATCAGATATAAAGAAGTCCTCCTCACAGAAAAGTATAGAAAAAAAAAAAAAAAGCATATGCTTGGCCATTCAAATAACTGTTTTGACCACGAGGACAATTTGGAAATTTCAGAAAGAATCTTTTAAATATATGACACAATGACACTCAAAATGGAACCAAAACCATCAAGAAGAAAATTTTCGCATGAGCCACTAAAGTGAAAAGATGAAACCAGGCTGTCTCAAACATTATTAACAAGTAATATTCCTCCCCAAAATGACAATTGATGACAAAAAGTTCAATTACGACAGCACTTTAAGAAGATATCCACAATCATCCAACTCCAGTAGCAAAATTAAGTTCGGGTAGAAAGTTAGGAATAGTGTGATATATTTAACCAACGTGAAAAATATCTTCCAAGTAAGCATATCGTACGATTACAGTGACATCGACATTCCTTTACTTGCTTCCAACTGGGAATCAATAATATAACACCATACATGTTTAATTAGAACTAGCACTCACCCCGCCCCCAAAAAATAGTGACCAGGTCAGAATTAAAATCCCCCACCCCCAAACTTATGAGGTGGTTTACATAGGAATTGAAAGAAGCACGAATGAAATCAATGAGCAATTAATTTACCTGGCGAGAGCAGGCCTCTTTCGTTCAGGCTGATCATCTTCTCCACCCTCCAGGCTCCTTTTCCCCATACTAATTGCGTCGGTAGATGGCTTCTGCATTTACACTCTCTCCTCCAACAATAACCTAAATCACCCACTCCAAAACCACAAAAAGTCATCACTATCACCTACAATACAAAAAATTAACACGCAACAAAACCCTAGATGCTACAGCACCCAAAAAGAAGAAACTCGCAACAGATCTAGAACACAACAAAAAGCAAATTAAACTCGAATTCCATGAAATACCTACAAATTGCACACGTCCGTACCTCAAATATAAACCTCAGCCAGCGAATTTTCGAAAAACAGCTGGAAACGAAGAGAACACAGTGGAGAGGGAGAGAGAAAAAAAGTGATTGATTTGGTGGAGCTGAAAAATTGAATAAAAGAGATATAGCAGAGTGAAAATAAAGCAAGAAAAGGAAGGTTTGAGTACCTGAGAGAAGAGTTGAGAGTGTTTGGTGAGAGAGAAAGAGATATGAATTGCACGAAACGAGTTTTGGTTTGGCGTTAGTTGCAAGTCCAACAGTTTCAGTTCATTCCTATAGTTACGGTCTACTCTGGCGACTTTCAACTTGAGAGAAAGAGAGAGAGGATTAATAGCCTACTTTGTGGAACAATGTTCCTTACTAATTGACGGTTACGATGATTCTAATGTGTGGTTTTGATGATTGGTGGATGAGTTGTTACGTTTGAGACAGTAACATGTTTGTGTATTTTTATTGCTCGTTGTGATTTATGTAGGAGGACCCTTGTCGTTTAAGGAGAAAACCAAGGTTCAATCGTGGCCGTGCGTTTGCTGATGAGATTAAAAAAGAAGAGGAAAGGAGCAATTGCTGCGTCACTGCAGACAGCGTGTACTCTCCGATCACGTCACTGGCTGACCAACACCGAACATCATCACTTCAATTTTTGTTGTGGTTAACAGCATGCCACAACACAACATCCAGTTGTATTAAAGAATTCAAATAAAATGTTTTTTTTTTTATGTTAATAAAATTGCTATTTTTAAAATTAAACTGTCGTGGCATTCTTTATTCGAACTATATTTATCATAGCATTTAAGAGAAGATAAAAAAATTATTATATTTTTCTAATTTCTATATTTTTAAATTGATACGTTAATCCTTTTAGGAAATATGTAAAATTTATAGCATGTTTGACATATTTTCCTCAATTTAATCTGTTTTGGAAAAACAACTTGTTTATGAAATAATTTAGGAATTTCATGAAAAAAAAGTTAGACTAAGGAATGTCAGCAATTTGTGACTAATATTATTTAAATTGCTTGTTATATCAGTTTCATACATTTTTTTTTTAATCTAAAAGCTTTCTTTTTAAACAAAGTTAATTATTTTATAATCACTTATCAACAAACTTAAAAAAAGTATTATTATTTATATAATTCATTATTCAAATAATTTAATTTTCACAATTATCCTAACTCTCGTCTCTTAATTTTTCTTTCCACTTTATAAATTATACCAATAATTTATTAAGTTTAAATATATAATAAAAAATATAACAAGTAGAAAATTAAAAAATATAAAGAATTATATTTATCAATTAAAAATATATAAGGAGTAGAAAATAAATTTGACTAAAAATACTATTTTCATTATTTAAACTATAATGTTAATAGTTAGTGTGTTTAAGATAGTGGTTTAAAAAACATGATTAAAGGAACATTTATTCCGTATGTAACGGAAAACTTTTTAATTGCTGTCAGACAGTGGCTAACCTTTGTTTTTATGTTATTTAAACAGAAACCATAAAGATGCGGCTGGCGGGAGCCCTTTGAGAATATATTTTTTTTTTTTGCAGTATAAGAAGAAATTAATAATTCAACACCATGCTAACAGTGTCACGAGTAAGGATGCGGTTATAACTTACAGATAAATTGAGAGAGTTTGGTTTTGCAATCAATTAATCATCGTTAATAAATTGAGGGGTGAGGAAGAGGATTGGTCAACATGTTTAGGTTTATTGCAACTAAGAAGGTGATGATGATTCAGGAAAGAGGGTGTAAGAAAAGTGCGCTATAGGGCAGTTTGAAAGCTGTTGACTGACACCCAACGTGAGTGAGTTTGCCAACTCCAGCAACAATGTGAAACACATTTCAATAAATAAATAATTGCTTATTGTTCCTATTTTCGATTAACTACTGGATGCTTATTTGCTTGTCTAAGAAAAACACTTTTATCAAATAATTAATGTTACAGAGAAAACAAAATCAAGTTTCTCTAAAATGAATTGTTAAAAATTTTGTAAAATAGAATCATCTATCTGCTCTAAAAATAAAGATCAATTGAGAGATACACTGCACACACACGTAATGTTTAGAATTTAATGTTAAAAAATAAAACTCAATCAATTTATAGATGTCCCAACATAAGGATCTGGGCTAAATACACATCAGTTTTGGAAAGTAGCCCCCCTCCGATTACCAAATTTGAAAACAAAACCATTATTACTTTCTGCTTGTAATAATTATCTAATGATAAAACACTATGGCACAAAAATCTAATCGGGAATGCAAAATATCTTATCATCATTCCACGCGTCATTGTTATTCTTGCAAAAGAAAAGGATAAATTATACTTTAACAAAAGCCGACCCTTTTTTATAAAACGCTTTTAAAACAATATTTGTATCATCTTATCCTATATTTCTCCAATCCATAATGATGTTTTTGTTAATATATAAAGATTTTGTAAATCCACATTCTTTAAAAGATACCTACTTATATTTCTTAAGTCCAAAATAATATCAAACTATTTATTTATTTTGAAAAAAATTCTGAAATTGGGAAACAGTTTCATTCAGATCCTCAAATGAAAAACTAGTGACACCTGTGACAGTAAAAAAAAAGTTTAAAAATATTTATTGAATATAACATTAAATAATACATATTTAATAAAAAAATGGTTTGTAATATTTTGTTACATTCAAATAAAACATAAAAAAAAAAACTTAAGTGATGTTTAATTTATACTGGTTTTGTTTTCAGTTAATATAATCTACTTACAATTAAAAAATATTGTTTTCATTCAAGAACAATGAAAGAAAATGATAAAAAAGACTGACTTTAACCATTTATTCATAACATAACATAACATCCTAGAAGTAAAAGGGGAGTTGATAATAAGATGATATTTTTGAATTCATAAATAAAATACAACTGAAAATTGAAAAAAACAAGCCATTTGCAACCCTTGCATTTACAACTCATCCCCGTCCCCAAACAGGAATAAACTTACCTTAACTTCTTAGCAGGAATCTTAGACTCGTCCAGCAAATTCTTCAAGCTGCCGATGAACTTTGACCAGCAAGTGATTGCAAACTTCTGGAGATGTGCAGGGTCCACACAACAGATAAATGACGTTACCCAGAGGCCTCATGTATATACCATCTTCCCTAAGCTTCTCAAGAAGTGGTCTTGCATATAACGATCCATACCTGTGCACAACTTTATTTAGAACAAAACCCCGTGAAGGATCAATGCACCTTGTTTCCTTCTCTCTACTTAGATAAGTGCTAAAAAATTAATGATTTATTTGTACATTTTACCAGAAAAAAGTTACTAGTTTTCGTAACAAACCAATAACTTGAAAATAAGAAAGCTACAGGTAACAGAAGGATGCGTGACCAATTATTATAAACACAATGGATTGTAGTTCACAGCCCTTGTTAAGTCTGGCTTATCTTAGCACCAAGACATATTTTGTCAATCTACGTTAAAATCAAACCCATTTTTCTCGAGAACTTCTTTTTACCTCTTGTAATAATTTTTTGGGGCAATTCAATATCATAACTACCAAAACTACAGTAGTAGCAAAGCAGAATCTACGCTTCTAGACACTTGCAATCGTCCCTTCATTCGAAACATACGAACTTTTATATGACACATATAATGTTCATTAAGTTTTTCCAACATAGGAATTCTAGAGCATGAGGTGCACAAAAATATAACAATGGGGAAAGGATGAAGTTGACAAATTTATACCCGGCACTAGTGCCTTCTGCTTTTAACTCCAAAGCGCACAAAGTTCCCAAAGTCACTACTCTTTGAATTGCAGGGTGTGATGAAATCCGGCGAACCATTTTATCATCCCATAACTGCAAATGCACAATAAAGATCAAATGAACATTAAACATTAATCTATAGGGGACAATAACACACTTTATTAAGGCAGCCGGCAGCCATATAGAATTTAATATGAAAAGATTCCAACACTAATTTGGCCAAATCCCGTAATTATTGGAACAAACCACGTTAAATGTCTATTGAAACTAAAATAAGAAAACTAACAAAAACTACAAAAATAAAACTGATGAGCTGATGAAGGCTGAGTCCACCCTGACTACGGTGAGTAGTTCGGTCCTGTCCATTTTTGGAGGACCAATGGCATGGCGAACCAAAAAGGGCAGGCTAGTCGTTTTGTCACTCCTAATGATGATTACCATATACTTTTTATTTAAATGTTGAATTATTTCAATTCATTTTGTGTATTTATATGTTTCTCCTGTCTTGATAAACCTATCATTCGTTTATTTGTTTGTCCAATTCTATAATTAACAAAAACATAGACGCACTCACATGCAGAATACATGATAGATAATAAGAGCAAGACAACAACATATCCTCGTTTTCATTAGATCACAAGAAATGCATTAGGAATATGATTGGTGTATTGTGATCCATAGACATATACCCTCGAAAAAGATTACAACAAAATATGGATTAAAAGTAATCATACCTCCCTTAGTAATCTTCCTTCAGAAGTGATATTAGGGTTGGAACAAGGGTCTTTAAACCATTGGATTGACTTAACAGCAGCAGCGCAGCCCATAGCATGCGCAGAGTAAGAATGTCCATGCAAAAGGGCCTTGAGCTAACCAAAGCAAGAGTATAATTTATTATGTCATCAAAATACTGTTCAGGAACTTTGCTTCATATGAACACAATACTAGTAGGACAAAAATAATGAGCAGACTTAAGAACCTGGCCTTTTATTAGAAAGAATAAGGGACTTCTCCCTTGTGCCTAGCTTATAGAACTTGTCAGTAATATCAATATTATTATCAATCCATTCCATCGGTACAACCAAATAAAACAGCAATTTCAGACGCCAGTGTCTACCCAACCCACAAAAGAAAGTCTTCCGAAAAGAATCACAATACCTTTGAGTCTCCAATAAATGAATCAAAAACAGCATTTGTTGCCAAGGTGACAGCCAATGGTATAATTCCGCCGGTCAACAGCTTCCCAAAGCAAGCTATATCTGGTACACAATGGATTAGCTCCGCTGCAGTCTGTGGGAAGAAATATAAACTGCTAATCAAAAAAGTGAACTAACGAAGAATATGAAATAAAATTTTGAAAATAAGAGAATAGCAGCCATTGAGAGGAATCACCTCCACTCCCAAACGCCAAAAACCAGTAAAAACCTCATCAAAGATCACTGGGATTTTTCTACTCCGACACTCATTAACAAGCACACGCTGAAAAAGTGGATCAACCATGTGCATTCCACCAGCACCTTGTATAACTACAGAACAGCTCATACCCCAAATGATATGATCAATGTCGAGAAAAGGTTAAAATAAGTTAAATTAGAATTTCTAGGGGGCCACTGAAACAATTTTAGAAAGATATAGGAACCTAGAAAAATAACGCTTTTATGTGAAAGACCTATAACCACTCAAATGTAGTTATTTCATTCACACTTCACACAGGTAATTGTGCTACTGTGGGCATAATTTACATATGGAGTTTGACGTATTATCGTCTTGAAGTGTGTAAAGTGAGAAACTTTTTTCTTCCCAATTTCATGTAGTGGACAAATATAAGACCAATAGAATTACTTTATTAGGAGGAGATAGTAAAAATAAAATGGAACGATAGTCTGCTAAAGAAAAATCTCAAAATATCTTGCCTGGTTCCATTATCAAAGCTCCAACATTATTTGCCTCTTTAAATCGAGATAATACTTTTGATATATAAGATGAATAAACTGTAGCAAGCTCGGACTTATCCCTGCCCTTGTGAAATACTTCATCGCATGAGGAAAAGGCTGTGAAAGCACCAACAAGTAAAACAATTATATTCTAAACAGTAACCAATAACAGAACTGAACTTGGAATTTTGAACTTACTGATACTCTGGCCTTTCTGAGTCTCCCAATTATACCCTTCAGGTATGGAAATATTCCATGTATTGTTGTGCATAAACACAGAAGGAGGATCCAGAAAAAGACCTCTTCCAGTGTACCTGTGAAACAGAATTCAAACTTAGAACGGTGTCGTGGGTATTTAGCTAGGTTAGAAAACTCAAATCAAATCCCGGGTAGTAATATGGAAAATAGGCTCCAAAAAACAAAGATAAACAACATCAAGCTATTAAACTATCAAAACATAAACAAAATAGAACATTGCTTCTTACAAGGCTTTTACAGAAATGTATACTATGCATGAAGAATTAATTTGTAAAATAAATAAATAAAACTACTAATCTGACTTATGTTGAACAGTAATTCACAAATCAAAACTGTTTCATCTACTTTTGGTCTATCTTCCAACACCTTTTTGTTATAATGTTTTACATGGAGACATTATAAACTCTCATGTTGGCTAAATCCCCAATTAGAATCTTACCAATTGAACAGAAGCGCTTTTAGTAAATATCTATCACATATTACTTTATTAACAATATATTGCTAAATAACATTAGACAAAAGATTAAACTAATAACCAAAATTCTGTTGGGAAGTCCCATATAACAGATTCAATTTCACAAATATGCTGTAGAGGGCAATGTCTATAACCATGGTTGCTGGAGGAAGCCTGTATAAGAAGATGGTGCCTGTGCTTCCATGGCACCCAGTGTATCACCATGATAAGATCTCTGAAGTGCAAGGACCTGAAATAATGAAATCCACGCGTATTAAGTTACATGTGAACATCAGAGGAAGAAATACAATTAAATAAAAAGGATTAAATATTTTACATGTTTGTAGAACTAGTAAAAAAAACACAAAAAAACTACTCGGAAAATAAAGTTTAATTCTAAAAAATGCCCATACGGGATTGGTTAAGGAATCAAAAGTGCAAAAATTTTATGGAAAGTGTCACTAGCATGCGCTCATTATGGTTTCCAATGAACCCTAATATCATTTCCAATAAAACTTTCTATTTGATTAATTTTTTAACCAATGTCTTTAGGATGTTTGTTGACAGGACCCTGTTACAGTAAAAAAATTCCTAGGTTTATAGTTTAGGAATAAATGACCACTCCACTAGTTAGCGTCGTTCGAAGGGGGGTCGTCAACAAGAAACCACCTAATAACTGCAACAACAACTTCAGCAGTTAACTGTTCCTAAACTATAAATGTTCTTTTTGCGTCTTCAGAAAACGAAAAAAAAATGAAAACCAATGCATATTATCCTCCTTCAAAACGGAAACATTTAAACAAGATTTTGAAAACACATAGGGAATGCGGTAAGATTTTGAAAACAAGACTTTTTACTCAAAATACTAGTAGAAAAATGCATAATCAAAATGCCATATACGTCACATATCCTAGATGTATTGTCTAAACTTTCGACACTTTATGAATATAACATAAAATATTCAATCGAAAATGAAATATTCCTATAACATTGTGGTTTTTTGTTTTCAAACAGTTGCTTTGTTTTCCCCAAGAATAAAAAAGGTTTGACTGATATTAACTGCCAATATGTCCCCCTTCTACTTCTAACTGCTGATTATAGCATTAGTTTTATATAATACCATCTTCATAAGTCAAAATTGAACTTTATACACACAGAATATCACAGATTGATTAACGGACTGAAGGAGCTAACCATGAGCTCAGTGGGTCTCTCATTTGTGGTATCGTCATGACAATCAGCAATAAGCCCGTGATCAACAGAAAATTTACGAAATGCCATCTTGAGTGCTATTTCAATTGCTGTAGATCCATTGTCCGAAAAATATGCTCGTGAAGCCCAGCCTGCACAACAGATGATTCAGCTACTGTGCAAAGAACTGAAAACTGCTTGTTAGTGGATAACAATAAGCATTGGCAAACATCTCTAAATAACAGTAGTATCAAACTGAAACGTATATTTTTAACTAAAGTATCAAATAGCACTGAGATCAATTGTCCCATGGTGTAGGCTAGGTTGTATGGTGCATCAATTGTCTCATGGTGTAGGTTAGGTGGGTTAAGTCACAATTGAATTGTGGTTATTACACTCTTAAGTGTAGAAAGAGTTTTGACCTAGTGGTAAATACTCTATCCAACAATCAAGAGCTTAATCAAAACAAATATAGCTTTCTCAATAACAAATTTATGATAGACTTTGACACTATAATAGAGTTTAAAACCAACTTTTAAAATGAGGCTAACTCTATCCTTATAAGAACTACAATGATCATATTTTTTGTTGATGTAGAATCTCAATAGTTTACACACATGTGCATATCATGTGAAATTAATTAAAGGACATGCTAACCTTTCCCCACGCCTTGAAGCAAAAGCTTAGCACAATTTAAGGCTGGCTCATGAACATTCTCGGGGAACATTACATGCCCAAATCTAGCAGCAGCATACCCCATCTCCCTAGCAAGCTCAGTCTGAAATCACCTAAATAGAAAGATGGCATTAAAGCAAAACTTTAAGGATGATAACTTGAAGGGGCAACCAAGTTTAAAAATGCCAAACACGATTGGTATCAAATAAAAATATACGAAAATGTATAGTAGATCCATGTCATAAAGATTCTTTAAACGCTAAAAGTTACATTCAAGCCTCCTTTTCATTTGGGCTTCAAATTGACTGTGCAAAGTTCAGGGCCTCGAGGCATTAGAAATCAGAAAGATTGATAGAACACTTTTCCATAAGCATATATATTCAACAGTAGAAGGAAGGAAGAACATTGTCTGAGGCAAAACTGTTTTAGAAGGGTGACCAATAAAAATATTGTTCTTCTCAGTGGGGGGCAAAGAAATACTTTTATATATAAAATAAATAAATAAAATTGGGGGTGACCATGGCATCCCCGGTCACCCGTCTGTGCCACTGGAAGAATGGGATATGCAAGTATATGCCATGCTGTCCCTAGGGCAGCCATTTGATTATTACTAGTTTGATTAATAGAATTAATAGCTAGAAAAGTTATGAGAATGACCTGCATTATAGCATCTGGTCCTTGAGTCCACCAACTAGCACACGCATCAAATTGTGGTGCTATGACTTCTGTCTTCTGAACCTCAAAAAAAATCATGTGATGTAAATCTAGGTATCAATATGTAAGAAAAGAAGTATGAATTAAGTAATCCCATAAAATTACTGAATCTAATTCCAAAGTAAACACTAAGAGTTTGTTGGGATAAATGTTTCTAAAAACACTTATAAGAGAAGAAAATAAAAAAAAATGAAATAAGTTTTTTTTATAAACTAAAAATAAGCTTAATCATCGTAAGTTAATTTGTTCTCTCATATGCATAAGATAATTTTAGTTTGTATAAACTTATTTCATGTTTCCTTCTTATATTTTTTTTCTTGTAAGTATTTATGAAGAAGTTTATCCAAAAGATCTAAACGCAGTAGGTTAAGCACAACATTGCGCTGCAACCCACTAAAATGTGTATTGCAAAGCTTAACAAATTGAAAAAATAATAATAAACAAAGATTTTCACAGAAACAAACCTTGAAGATAGAAAAGTTCTCACCACAGCGTGAATCAATTACTGTGACCCCTCCATCAGGAACAAGTTTGTGTTGAGTGAAAGGCCACCAGATGATATCCCTTGCTTCTCTTGGCATGTCTTGCAGCTTTTTAATTCTCTCAAAATAAGCTGAAAGCATTATTTCCTTTAGATTACTGAATATATGATGAGAACTTTCAAACCATTCCATCAAGTCATTTGATAGATCTCTTGGAATGGGTGGTAGCACTAGGACCGGGACCCTGAATGAAGAAGGCAACAGTCGAATATAAGCAGATAGAGCAACAATAATACCGCAACACAGCAGAAAAGTCAGAATAAAAAATGATAACCAATTAAGTTAAATGGTAAATGCAAAGGACTTTAAAAGAATGGAAGTATGCAAATAGAATACAGAGGGGGGGCTGGCCTTTTGATAAAGCTCAATACAGAACTGAAAATTCAAGTTTCAAACCCACATTTGGCGACCTATTGGCAGAATGATTCGGTTGTGGAACTTGAAAGCTTCCAACCCACATTGGCACAAGTGATAATTTGTTACTTTTGTAAAGAATATTATTCTGAAATATAACTGAATATTGATTACCAAATGATGACCACCAACATTATTCAAGAAACAGATTCAGTCTAAATTAATTCTTCTGAAATACATTCTAATATTCTGCCCAATGGTAAAGTAGTGTAAATTGTCCAAACAAGATTTTAGTGGTACTCGTTCAATACCTGCCACAAATGAATTAAAGCTAAAATATAAATCATGCTGAAACCATTCAGCATGCTTGAGGCCATTAATGCCTTCACCAAAACACCCTAACCATTTTCTTGTTTAACCAACTTAATTACACTCATTTCCTTTCTTATAGAGACTGATTTGTTCAACTAATTTCCAATACTTTGGTTTACCTTTGCTGAAGACTAGTTTGTTTGATAAGAAATCAGGGCTTAAGATTAAAAAAGCCTTTAAAAATCGAGATCCAGTGCTCGCTGCTCAGTGCTTAACCTCTTCAGTCTAAATTTTGCAGTTTTACAAAAAACAAGCTGGGAAAGAGGAAGATTAATAAAAATTCTATGATTTTCAAGTTACAATCAGAAAGGGATTGTAACTACTATAATCAGGCTTACTTGTTTCGCATATAAGACATCAGTGGACCCTCGTTTAGAAGACCATGATCTTCAAAAGCAACAGCGATAACATCATAACCTCGCAGCGTCAAGCTCTCATAAGCTGATATTGTTCCAGAAATACCTCCTAGCCGCCCATCCCCAACAAGAACTGCAGGAATACGAAATGGCCTGACAAGAAATGAAAGAACAAATATATTCAACCAAAAAATAAATAAGAACGGTATATATATAACCTAACGATGCATACAACATATTTATTTCCATCTGCCTAAATAATTAAACTTTAAAAGTTAACCATAGAATTCCTGTGACTAAACTCCTACAAAGGGTACTAACAAGAATCAAACAGTGAATGAATTGTTATCATTAAAATTAAATGCGACCTCAAGCTGAAATTGTAGTTATCGAACCCCACAAAATCTGAGCCACTTCGATACACATATACTCATAAATTAGAATACAAAACTTGGATGACGAGACTCTCAATTTCTCCAGTCTCTTCTCCATAGTTTTTTTCATTTCTCTTATGAAATAGTATTTTCACACTATCTTCACAACTGATCAAAAGAACCTCTCTCAACTATCTCAAACTACTATCTTTTATTATTATTATTATATACTACATCATCTTAACAGTCCAATACTACCAACTTTTATCTTTATTTCTAAATTGAATATTAATAGTTTTTCCTAGAAAATTAAATTTAAGTTTAACTCAAACTTGCAAAACTCGCTTAAAGTTTACTTTTTAAGATAGTATTAGAACATATTAAAATTTATCCTAGTTAGGTCTATCGTGTCACCTATAGGACTTCCTTTATTACTCGATATCTTTGATGTGAAAAAATATGTTAGAAATCTCACATCACATCGTATATATGATCAAATTATAATATATAGGTGGGAGTGAATATCATCGTATTAAGTCATTTATGTGAAGTTGAATTAGATTTAAAATTCATTTTCTAAAATTATATTATAGTCTATTTTAACAAGATTTATTGGGAATGGGGAAACTTTTTCATTCAACACGTTTACGAACTTATCCTAGAGATTGTGTGCCAATAGCGGGACATTTCTCAAAATAGTAAAGGAGTAAAGGCTCGACTAGATATCTTCTTTTGGTTCTTCCTTTTCTAACCTGAGAGACCAACTAATCAGTTTTTTTTTTCATTTGCTACTTTTTGTAATCGCTGAAATTGGTGGAAATGGATCCTATCTATTTAATGTGGTTCTTCTCTAACAGTTACCCTGTACATAGTCAGTGAGTGTATAACCATTAAACTCTTCAAAATATTTATTAATTATGAATTTTATTTATTAAACATATGCAATAATCCACCTGCTAAAACACTAGTCCTAAATTAAATTTACCACGAAAATTGAATCCGCACAGGATTTTCTCAAGAACAAGATTGCACTACACACCTATACAAGTCACATTGAAGCGTCCCAGAAGGACCTGGGCTGGCAACTCCACCAGCTGTCTCCACCACGCACAGAACATCCGATCTCTCCCTACCAGCCCCGCGTTCCACTACGTCCTCGAAACACTCGCCCAGAGTTTCCAACACCACCGAGTCTTTTACAGCTAAACCCTCCCTCTCCGCCGCCAAGTGTGGCGACACGGCCTCTTCCCACGCGTACAGAGTCTTGCAATGCAGCTCCAAGGGGCCACGTCCTTCCTCGCCGCGAAGCAGATTTGTATCCGGAACGGCGGGGGAGACGTTAAGGACACGGTGCGAGGCGGAGAGATAGACGCTAGGGTTGCGGAGGAGGGAGAGTTGGCGGAGCTTGTTGAGAACGAAGCGGGAGTCGGAGTCAGCCGGGAAGCCGGTTTGGAGGGGCTTGAGGTAGTGGAATTGGGAGGGAGTGGTGGCGGAGGAGAGGAGGGATGAGGCAGCAATGCCGGCGGATACTAGGGTTTTGCCGACGCCGGTGTTGGAGCCCCATATGAGGTAGATTGGATGGGAGAGAGAAAGGGAGGGAGGACGCGAGGGCGTGGAGGAGAGTTTGCGGCGGTGGAGGCGGCGGGAGAGGAGCACGGAGCGGAAACGGAACATGGCGAGAAGGGGGAGAGTGGAGAGTGAATGGTGAGAGTGTTACTGTCTGAGCAGGGAAAGTGGGAAAGATGGAAGAAAAGGAGGGAAATGAAGATGAGTCAATTTGGAAAGCACCAAAAGGAAATTTGAAAAGTCAACCAAAAACTAACTACTTTTGTAAGCATGTGTTTGGGGGCAAGAAGAAAAGCAGGAGTCATAAAATAGAAACCAATACCGTACAAAAAATAAAATTAAAAGTGTTTAGTTTAAAAAAGAGAATAATTCTCTTGCCCTGTGTATAGATTCTTTCAACTAATTCAAATATCTTGGAGAAAATTAGTCAAAAATAATAAAATTGGTCGATAATTTATGTTGGTGTTCTACAATTGTTTTCTTTTATTTAAAATTAAGATAGTTTAATGAGAATTTGATACTAAAATTATCTCTTTTGTATTTTCGAATCAGATTAAGAGAGAAAGGTTGTATAATTCATTTTAATATTATTATTTTTTAGTAAAAACATGTCAATTAATTAAGAATATTTTAAAATAAAAAAAAATTGTTTGATTCAAAATGTCATTGCATGAATTACCATTACACTTCTAAAAATGACCTTACATCATCCCTTTGGTTTAAAAAATCTAACTATAATGTTCCAGCCAACAAATCAAACTAGTTACAGTAAAAAAAAAAATCTCTTTCACTATTTTTCTCTCAAATGTATTTCTTAAAATTTAAATATAATTTATCCTAAAAATATAAATTGTTATTTTCTTTAAGTGAACGTATTAAATAAAATAAGTGGGAGATTTGAATTTTATGAATAATAACTCAATTTATATAAAAAAAATCATATGTCACTTTCAACTTAATACTTTTTAGATAATAAGTTTGTACTTTTTTTATATATATTACTTAGCTCACTCGTGTTGGTCTAATTGTCTTATACGAAACTCCTAACCACGTATTTAAATTCTTCCTATTATATTTTATCAAAACATTAACACATTCTCACACTATACTTTATACATGCAAGAATCACTACTAAATTATCTCTGTATCCAAAATTTTAAGAATAATTGAGTACATCTAAACTGTTTAAAAGTAATATATTACATAAATATGTTTTACCAATAATTAACATTTTACTCATCATAACTACCATTTTATAAAAACCTGTATTATACATGTTAGAATAGTTATCCAAATTTATCATAATAAGCTTAGATACAACAAAATTTTTTCAACTTCTTACTATCAAAATATTTTATTTATATAATTAGATCATCAATTAGTTTCATGTTTAATATTATACAATATCAATAAATACATTCTTACTGTACACCCACAAAGATTAATACACAAATAATAGTCATAATACCTCATTAAATATCCATATACAACATATCACATGCATTTTAATTGAACATTTATTTTGTATACACAACACCATAAATGTATCATCATTAGTCTTTTATTAGGAAAAATACTATAAAATACATATCATAGTATTCGTAACAATTTTACAAACACAAACTCCTCACATAAATTTTCATATAGAAATATATCACGTTTTATCATTAATGAAACATATAGTTTCTCATATTATTAATCATCACATGAAAATTACTTGAGTAACAAAATATGGTTTGAATGGAATTTAAAAAAAAAAAAAAAACAACTTTTGTTAGAATTTGTAATACGAGTAATTCGAGCCATAATAATATATTTTTTATCCCTCTTCCACTTAAATTCGTTAGAGTGAAAATTAATTCACTTCAAACAAAAATAAATTATTCATTATTATAGAAAAACAAATTCAGAACATTTTTAACCAATCTAAAATACTTCTCAACACTTCGATCAAGAAATAAACACTTATCTTGTTAGAATTTATTTTCATGATTGTACCATTACAAAATTTACAAATGACTTAATTTTTTAAATAATGGAATCGTGTTGTCTTTATTACATTTGGAAATATATATATAAAAAAAAAAACACTTAAGCGATTCTACGTGACAATTGTTGTGCATAAAGTGACGGCTCCAAATAGAAAAAAAAAGTGTTAAAAAATGACTAAATTAAATTAAAAAAACAATCGAATTAAATTAATTATAAAAAGTTAATTATTTTTATTAAAAACCAAATTAAATTATTTTTTTTTTTAGTTCAACCTCTTAAAACTAAACTATTAAAAGAATAGCATAATTATTTCATACTGGTTATTGAAATCACCGATTATTTTAGATGAATTTTATTTGTAATTTTATTAAGAAAACAAAATATAATTTATAAACTCTGTTAAAATTTGTTTCAATATTGAGAATGCATACTGTGATTAGCAACCACATTGCATTTTTAGAAAAAATGAAACACATTCTATGTTCCTAAACTCAAAACTTTACCTTTTGTTAATTAATGGTTTGTATTATTTCATATCAAAATTTTGATATTTATATTCGTCTATAGAATAATTCGTGTCTATAAAAGGTTAATGACTATACATTTTTAATAAATAATAGATGAAATTGAGTGAAAAAAAGTGATAATTTTTTTTGTGTCTTCTGTGTAATAAAAAATTAGTTAGATAATTAAATTATTATTCTTTTTTGAATCAAAATAGGTCAGTTAAAAAAATTATAACGAAGTTAATTAAACTAAAATAATGTTTGAACCATGTTTTAGTTTAGTTCAGAAAAACTATTTTTCTCCTTTAGTTTAACTTTTATATAATTTATTTCACCTCAATTCATTAGCTCTAGTAAACTACCAATATAAATTTTTTATCTTCTCTATCTTTTACTCGTTAATTTTTTCTAGCATCTATCTTATTAAAAAAATATGTCTACTTAAGTATTAATTTTAAGTTTAGTTTCAGTTAAAAAAATATAATTTAGTAATTATGACAATTTATTAAAAAAAATTATTGTTTATTAAAACTTCAATTTTATGTTTAATTCTCATTAAAAAATAGTTGAATAATTATAATAGTTCGCTTCAATTTTAATATAGAATTAACTAACTAAATTGGTAAACAATTTAGTTAAATTCAAAATTTTCTAATAAATTAACTAGTTTACTTCAGTTTTTTAAAACTACTTATAATTTAGTTCAATTAAGTTTAATTTTTTTTAGGAAGCTAAACAGTGAATTGTACCAGTTCTTCCTTGAAAAAAAAAAACACCGACTAACACAACACCAGCATATTTTAAAATACGAAAGGTTAGTAAATAAATCAAATTGATTTTTAAATTTAAAAATTAGAACAAAAAAAAAAAGTTTCTAAGATAAAAATAAAGAATGAAAAAGGATAATTTAGACTTTTTCTAGCCAGCTACATGTTTCTTACCATTGTCAAATCTGCGACCATACCGTAGAGGATTACTCGCAATCAAAACCAGTGACGATCAATGAATGCTGACCATCGATATTCGAAATATCTGACAGGGAAAGAAGGCAAATCAGAAGAAAGATAAATAGAGACAAAGATAAAGCTATCGATAATTTCCAGCACAAGAAGGGTTTCATCCGATACACACTCTCTCTCCTTAGAAATGGCAGCTTCTTCCTCTCCCGACGAGCCTTCTCGTTCGGTATTCCTCGGCGTCGACGTCGGCACCGGAAGCGCTCGTGCAGGTTCGCTTCCCCCACACATATCGCGCGAATTTTATCTTGGAGTTTTCTGTTGAAATGAATTGTGAATTATAATGTTTTGACGCTTTGGATGTTTGACGGTGCTCATTTTTCAACGTGTAAGTTTCCATGTGTTTAGTTGCTAAATAGTGACCGGTGGTAACTGAGAATGAAACTAGCATTAGGAGCAGTGAGCACTTAAACCCTGTACTTTTATTGTCCTTTTCTTTATCGCGTTCACTCGGTTGAAATTTTGTCTAAGTTGATATAATTAACTTTTAGGAGGAAAGTAAGTACTTGACCAGAAAAAAAAGGTAGAAAAATTGTAATTAGCTTCTTCATAACTTAAAATTAGTTTGTATGAGGTTATAGAGAAACTCATTTGATTTTTTCGTTCTATTTTTCTCTCCTAAAAGTGTTTATGTAAAAGCCTGCAGAGTCTCTAGAAGTAGACTGGTTCTATCACTTCAGATGGTCATTCATAACTTTTGATATTAAATAACTTAATCCTCATTTTATTGGTTTACAACAGCTCTAACGACGTTGTAACTCAGGATTTCATGCAAATTAACAATCTTCAATTTTTAATTATTTCTTTTTGGAAGTTATATTCATCTGGATGAGCTCACCCATTGGGTAAGGCTTTAGCTGTTGTATTTTTTATTAAGTTATATCACTTCTACCTTTTTATTTTCCTGTTGTTTTCAACTTTTCATAGAATTAGCTACCACTTTTACATGTTTACCTTCCTCATTTTGAATAAAAGTGGTAGCTTTTGTTAAATCCGCGATGCTTATGTAGTTTTGAGCTGCAAGCGGTATATGTGTATGCTAATAAACTATTCAGTCATTAGATATGACAAGATAGTATAAATGATCCGGTCCTTTTACTGATGATGCTGTGCTAATACAGGTCTGTTTGACGAGAAAGGTAAGCTTCTTGGTTTGTCAAGCAGCCCAATTCAGATATGGAAAGATGGTGCCTTTGTTGAGGTAATTTCTTTGTGGAAAATAGACTTTCAGTTTATCCAAATGATTACCTGAAGGCTGAAGCCGGTGTAATAGTAATTGTTAGAAGGACTAGTGACAAAACAAGTCAACAGAAGATGGAACCACTATGTTACCTTGTTGAGAAGATAGAAACCAAAAAGGAATATAATGAATTCCATGTGTTGGGAACACACATGAGTGTTCTTATTTACAATGCTAAAGATATACAATAGTAAGGAACAAAATCAATATCATATCTCCCTATTTAAACTGATCAAATCATATCTCGACATAATCAAAATACTCCCCCTCAAGTTGGAGTATATGTATCATATGAGATAAACTTGTTACAAATGTCATTAACACAAGACCCCTTGAGAGAGTTAGTAAATGTATTAGCCAGTGGGTTGCTGAAGTTGACAGTAAACAATGATAAAACTAGTAGATATTTTCCAGACACAATCTTCTATCTGTCAAAGTGACAACTAATCTTCAATAAATTTTGTTCTTTCAAATCACATATTTAACAGTAATCAATTACAGCCTTTGAAAGAAATAACATGACATATTTGGTCATAAATACAGGGCAGGAATTCTCTTCCTTACCTCGTTTAGTTGGTTGTGAAAATCTAAGGGAAAGTGCTCAGGATTTGTTTACTGTTTACTTATTGCAAGGAAGTGTGTTAACAGTTCCAAAATTTATGTGTCCGGTGTTCAGTGCTCTTGAGGCTATGATTTATACTAAAGTTTCTGGATCACTAGAGTTTCATGTTCAAACCTTGTCTCTCTAAGTTGAAATCAATCGAATTCATCTTTTGCTTCATTTCTTCTATTGGAGGAACTGCTTATATTTTATGTTAATTTTGGAAATGGGGAAGGGATGATTTATAAGTTTACATTTAGTTCCTGTTGAGTTGGATATGTATTGGCGGTTTCCACTTTCAATGATTTAATGTATATATATTTCTTTTATAATGTAGATTCATCTTTTTGTTCTAAACAGCAATCCTCTACAGATATATGGCTTGCAGTTTGTGCAGCTGTAAAAGCAGCTTGCTCTAAAGCTAAAGTTGCACCAACAGAAGTACAGGGTCTGGGATTTGCAGCTACTTGTTCTCTTGGTATGATATAGTTTTGAAATTGTTGCCCCCTCTCCCTTTTACAGCATGGGCTATTTAGTTTTATTTGAATGTAACATTGTTCATGTATTACTACAGTTGCAGTGGATTCTGACAGCTCACCTGTTTCGGTTTCTCGGAGTGGTGATTCAAGAAGAAATGTTATTGTATGGATGGATCATAGAGCCGTAGAACAAGCTGAAAGGATCAATTCCTCTAAATCACCTGTATTGGAGTATTGTGGTGGAGCTATTTCACCAGAAATGGAGCCTCCAAAGGTACTATCTGAACCAGTTCCATCATTTCACTACTGGTCACTGTACACAATACACTGCTGACTATGGGAATGAATGCATATCTGTTGATGGCAATGATTTCTGAAAGTGTTAAATGACACATCTGTAACTGAGATAGGGCCTTGTGTTCCATACTGGATTAAGTTTAGGAACATCATAATAAATTTAAGTGGGTGACCTGTGAGACACAATTTATAGGATTATCTTTAACAAAGATTTTTTGCTCTTCAAACTTTTTGTTTCATTAATTCCCTTACATAAAACTTCTATAGTTGAGTTATTGTTTGAACTTTTGGAGTTTAATGTTTAAATAAACTTGTCTGGAAAAACTCATATTGCATAGAGTTTACCTTTTGAAAGTTAAAACTACTAAACTTTTTAGTTGTGCACAATCCAGCTTGTTCATATAATATTTTATTTCTGTTATAATTTATATTTTTAAGTATGTTTCACTATTTTTATTGATTCAATTGTGAATTTATTAAATCTTTGTTATATATTTTTCACACATCATAATAGTTATGTGAATTAGGACACCAAATATATTATGGAAGGTCTATGGCATTTATCTCCTGATGCCATTTTTTCATCAACATGAGTTCACCTGAATGCCTTAGATTTCCTGGATTCATAAGATATGATCTTTCCTCCCCTTTTTTAAACTTCATTGGTAAGTGTATGTAGATTAGAAGTCTGTACCATATGTTCCAAGACATGTATATATAGAGAAAGTAGAGAGTGGACCTTCCTTTTCTTGAAGGGCTCCGCTGGTTCGTTTATGACTTTTCATCCAGAGCCCTGTGCATTTAAATAACACCTTTTCATTAAGAGTTGAAGGTGTTTCCACCCATCACGATTCCATTCAATTATAGACTAAGCCATTCGACTACACTGATCACATTATGGATATTGCAAGACATCAAAACACCACTCAACCAATGTTTTAATAAATTAATGGAAGGCCAACAGTTTGAAGTATAATTTTCTAAAAAATTTTATTTATTACTAATACAATCCAACTTTTCAGCTTCTATGGGTTAAAGAAAATTTGCAAGAATCTTGGTCAATGGTTTTCAGGTGGATGGACTTGAGTGATTGGTTGTCATACAGGTAATCTGTGTAGTTGAAGTCTTCTCTATGTTCAAGATCAATTTGTGTTTAGTCTAGTGGCTTTCACTTGGATTAATTTTTAGAATTCTTTAGGGCGACCGGGGATGATACTCGCAGCCTATGCACCACTGTTTGTAAATGGACTTATCTGGGTCATGCTCACATGCAGCATGTCGATAATAAAAGCTCCCGAGATATGGAAGCTTGTGGATGGGATGATGACTTTTGGGAGGAAATTGGTTTGGGTGATCTTATTGAAGGACATCATGCTAAGATAGGTATTCATTTTATTAACATTTGCCTTGTTAAGAATAAACTCTCAAAAGATTAAATTGCTTGACCAAAGCACGTAAAATGATTTTATATTACATATCTACCCTCCCCATGCATGTTCTTTTTGGTCTTGAAGTATGTACACACACACACACGTGTGTGTGTGTGTGTGTAGATGAATGGCCATTTTCTTTCTTCATAGAAGCTTTGATAGTATGTAAACAGAAACAACTCACTATCTCAAAAAGTTTAACATTTAGGTGAAAGCATATGAAAATTTAGAGGAAGGAAGGAGTTCACTTACTATATGTGTAAGTCTTGGACAGTTCGCTCAATAACATTTTATATAACATGAGTTTAACAAATATAGCCATTAAATAATTTAATATTATCTTAATGATCATCCATGCTAATTTATAGATAAAATTAATCGATATATAATTTTATACTCAATGTTTACTTATATTTTCAGAGAGTACGCAATACATTGAAATAAAGTTAATTTATGAATTGTTAACTAATTTTGAATTTGTATAATTTACAGACTTTTGATATAATTAATAAGAAATTTTAATTCAATATCCAGAAAATATTATTAAACAGAGTGAGTTAAATTAAACTTTTCTCTTGAGTAAATGGATTCTCACCCTCTGGAGTACATAATTTTTTATTCCCTATCTGTAAATGAATTTTTCTGTCTAAACTTTAAATATGAAGCTTTCGTACAATTAATAACCTCTTAGACCAGGATTATATTTATATCAAATATTTGGTACATGTCTAGCAATTTTTAAATTTCAGGAAATAATCTTGTCATTCTCTGCAACAGCAAACTGTGTCAGTCTACCATAGCTTTATATTGAGCTCAATTCTTTTCTCCCTTTGATAGTTCATTTATTAAGGACTGCTCATGTTCATGCATGATCAGTTGTCTGATAAAAACTGGTGTCCGGAAGCTTATGATTAATCATCTATGTCTGTGCCATTCATTGCTGCTTCTGTCTTCTCACTGCTTAACTTGATAGTGAGTCATAATATTAATGACAGGACGAAGTGTTGCTTTCCCTGGTCATCCTCTGGGTTCTGGTCTTACTCCTACTGCTGCAAAGGCAAGAACTTATGTATTGAATACTGTGTATTATTTTGAAGTTTGAACTGGTGTTTCCTTGAGGTTCACTGACAAAGCTAACATACATTGCTTAGTTGGAAGAGTAAACACAACCTTCCTCCATCTATAGGGATTGGTTCAGGTTGATGTAACAAACTTCTTTGGCTTGGCTGTTTTTTTTAAATAGTTTTGATGGGTTGAAAATTTCAGGAACTGGGCCTGGTACCGGGGATTCCTGTTGGGACATCTCTCATAGATGCTCATGCTGGTGGTGTGGGGGTAATTGAAAGTGTGCCACCATCAGAAGCCGAAGGTTGTCATCCCATACTTTACACTTGTGATTTAATATTTCGATAAATCAGTTGTGTTTCTTAACTAAAAGAATGTGTCCTTAGAACATGACAAGGAAGCTATTTGCAATCGTATGGTGTTAGTTTGTGGAACTTCTACATGCCATATGGCTGTATCCCAGAGCAAATTGTTCATTCCAGGGGTTTGGGGTCCATTTTGGTCAGGTACACTATACTATTTTCTCTATTTTAAATTAAATCTCAATTCTGGATGACATTATACCTTTTTCTTTTGGATTAGACACGTGAAACAATCATGGTTTGTTGATTATCTGTTCGGGTATCTACAGCGGCAATTCATGAAGTTTAAACATTTTTAAATCTAAGATGGCTAAGAGTAATTTAAAGTGAGAAATGAAAATTTCCTTTTCTTTATAATAATTGTAAATTTCTTGGTTGTGGTTGAAAATTCATGGATAGAATTTGCTCTGGTCGGAACATGGATATGGAATTTATTCATTTGGGTTGAATGCTTGTCTCATTTTATAATCGATATTTTATATTTGTGTGACTGTATTCATGTTAAAACTATGTATGTGTCTTTGTAAAGATATCGTCTGGCTACTTGTGACTAGTTTCTTTTTGTGGAACATTGATACTGAGATAAAAATGTTAGAGTTTTTATTTGACAGGATCCCTGAAGGATATCCAGTTTAATTTTTACCCTATTCTATTTTATTAAAGCACTCACCATTGCTTCTCTTGCCACTTCTATCTTGTGGTGCTTTTTACCTTTATCCGAATTTTCAGCAATGGTACCAGAATATTGGCTAACTGAAGGTGGGCAGAGTGCTACTGGTGCATTATTGGATTATATAATTGAAAATCACGCTGCTTCTACACTACTTGCAAATCGAGCTGCTTCCCAAAGTTAGTTTTTTTTTTTTTTTTCCCTTAATTTGGAACATAATAAATTTTTGTATTAACAAGTTTGATTTTGAGAGATGTCTTAAGCCTAATTCTTTATGCTTTAATATTCCAGAGGTTTCAGTGTTTGAGCTTCTGAACAAGATGTTGGAAACAATGATAGTTGAGCAGAACCTACCCTTTGTTGCTGCCTTGACTGAAGATGTACATGTTCTTCCTGACTTCCATGGGAATAGGTATTTGGTGACAAACAACATCTTTCCCACCTGTCATGCCATAGTGGCTTCCAAATAGTACGCTGATATATATATATATATATATATTATGGCCCAGGTCTCCCGTTGCAGATCCAAAAGCAAAAGGTGTCATCTATGGTTTGACACTTGACACAAGTGAGAAACAGTTGGCTCTTCTTTACTTGGCAGCTGTGCAGGGCATTGCATATGGCACACGTCACATTGTAGAGCATTGCAATGCTAATGGTCACAAAGTAAGGATTACATATGACATGTTTGAGGTTATTGCTTGTTCTTTGGGTTGACCTGTTTTTAACATCCATTTCATGTTTACACTGTTAGAATCAAATTGCAAGTTATGCTACTTGAGTCTCACATTTTAAGCATGAAATTCTAGTGTGGGGTTTATAAGGCCTTGAACTCAACTACAGCAACTAGTTTTTGTAGTATGGTTCTCTGATGATTCTTATCACATGCTCACGTCCATGAAAATACACCTTGCTATAATGTTGTTTTGTTAGCATCACGCATCCTTTAAGGTGAGCATGTGCATATTAAAGCTCAAGAAAAGAAAAATAAAATAAAAATAAAAACTTATGATGAAGTTAAAAAGCAATAGTCGACTATATTTTGTTTCCTCTGTGTTTTTTGAAACTGATTGTTATTCTTTTCTGTAATTTTTAAGTGTGGAGCAAATGGTAGGTGTTGAACACTGTTCATAGGTGCACAACCAGTGCACTCAAATCCAATACCAGTGTTCCATAACTATCAATGATATGGAGGTGGTGCTTCTTGTTTGTTGGGGGTTAGACTTCAAAACAGAACTGAAAAAAGTATATTATAATTTAAAGCAGTAGGTACAAGTACAACACATATTGACATGGAATAAATGCTAACCTGAATATTTTAGGCTACAAATCTGTACGAAGTAACAGTGAGAGGGAAATTAGAAGAAATCCTAATTCCAAGTACACGATGAATAAGGAAATATTCTATGCATAATTATACACTACAACAATTATTTTTTTTTTTTTGTAGGAGTGGTCATATTTAGGTAATCAAGTCATGATATGTCTAATGCGAAGCTTGGGAAAGGAATTTACCACGCCCATTTCTGTGGTTGAGTTGAAAATATTCAACCGCGTCATGATTTGCCACAAGTATGTTGCTCACTGGTTGTATCGACAAGTTCAGAGATAAATAAAATCATATTCTACTTTACTGGGGGCTTAAGGTTTAGTAATACCGACACCTTCAGTTTAAGAAACTACTTGATTGAAATTCCTAAGCTTTTAAGCATGAGCCTGAGAATCGATTCTAATTTACACTTAGAAAACCTATTCTGCTATGTGAGAGAAATCCTCAGATCTACAATTTTTTTTTGCTTAATGCTCAGATTATAGAGGAGGCAAGGAAGTTAATCTATGGTGCTCAATTTTGTATATGCCATTTAACTGGAACCTGAAAATTATAATAAAAACCAAATATATTCTGTTGTATTTTATATGTGCCTCAAAGCTTAATGGGATTACCTGTGGAGGAAAAAGAACAGAAAGGTAGAATAGCTAGTGCTAACACTTTCCCAGGGAAAAGCTCCCTAAGAAAACACATCTCTATCATAAGCTTACTGATGAACTATCATTCACACACTCTCTCCTCTAGCCAACCTCTCCTAAAATTATCATTCTCAGTTTACTATGCACGGTGGATGCTACACAGGACTTCCACTTGGCTTGCCACCTTAACCACTTTCTTCAGCCTTGTGTATACCTTCCAAACTTCGGCCTGTGAGAATATTGATCTACTATCGGACATGTAAGGATCATATTTTATGATTTGGTTATTAACATCATTTTAGTAGTATCCTTACAAGTAGCTACAAATTATTTGTATAATTGTTATATATCCCTGTTATGTTCCCAAGTCATTAATCCCGTCTGTTGATGCAGAGTTGATAAATATTATTACCATAATTGTTCTACCCTTACCTGCAGATCAACACACTACTTGCGTGTGGTGGCCTTTCGAAGAATTCTATCTTCATTCAGGAACATGCTGATATTATTGGTATGTGTTGAGGAGTGGGGTGAGGAGCATATTTGCTCAAGCTCTACTCTTATTCTTGTGTTACATACTATGGATCTTATTCTATGTAAAAAGGGACATGAAGTGTACTCCAATTTAAATTATTAACAAAGTTATGCTAGTTCAAGGTTTGATTGGATGGCCAACCCAGAAAAAAAAAGAGCTTACTTTACTCTTCCACGTATTTTACAAACCAATCTGTAGTTCAGTGTTTGGTTTGTTTCCAAATGTGAGGTGTTGGTGTTTCAAGTGAATAGAAACTAATAGCTAAAACTAACAATTGTAATAGCTGTGATATTTCAAATTTATCTTATCCACTGATAACAAGTTTAAGACCTATTCATGGGGTCCAAACCATCAGCTGTCTCATGGGCCCTAAGTTTAGAAAGTTGTACTAGGAGGAACAGAGGGAGACTGGAAGAAATTACTAAGCTGGCAGTAAGAGAAAGAAAAAAGGGAAAGTTAGAGTTTGAAGGGAGGCGGATAACAAATAGGTGTACGTGGGTGAGAAGGGGTATCTTCTTTTGGGGAATTATGACATTTGTAAAGAATGTACATAGGCTCTCTGTAGAGCTTGAGCTCTGGCAGTAGCAGAGTTTCTTCCTTCTGCAATTTCCCCCTACTTGTAAATAATACTTCCTTCTTAGTTATTGTTATCTGGGGTTGCTCTGGTTTTGTAATATAACTAAAGTAAAATAAAAAAAAATGCAATAGATTCACAATAGGAAAACATGATAATGAATCAATAGCTTCAATCTTAAGTGTGATATATGTAAAATCTAAGTATTTGAACATGATTTTATGTCCTATGTATGTCTACATGGTGGGTTTAAATTGGACTGAACTAAACATTATTTTTTTAAACCAAATCCTCTATTTAGGATGAATTTGAACCAATCTAAACTTTGGCTGGTTTACCCAATTCAGAATTTTGAACACCCATGCCAGTATCGCAAACTTTGTCTGTGATAATAGTTTTGGGATCGTATGCTCCTATAAATGATAAGGAATGACATGGATGATAGTTGAAGCTTTATTTGATTTTAGTTTTCTTAATAATAATGAATCCTTCTTATAGACATTGCTATGTTAGTTTTTAATGGATCTTGTTTATAATTTTCCCAGGTTGCCCCATAATTCTTCCAAGGGAAAGTGAATCTGTGCTCTTAGGTGCAGCTATTCTGGGTGCTGTTGCTACAAGGAAATATCATAATCTTAGCGAGGCCATGAAAGCCCTGAATGCACCTGGCCAGGTGTGGATTTTTTAGGTGTTGAAATACTAAATAAAAAAGTACAATTAGTTTTTTTAATTCCAGATTAGAAATCAAGGTCAATTTCATTAAATTACGTGTAGTGGTAGTACTTTTCTTATAGTTCTGAATGGTGTCGTCAACATTTGTGGAATTTGATGCTAAAGTTGGAAGTATTAGGAACTGAAATTTGTTGTTAAATTAGAATAAATACCGTAATAGTAGTTCAAATTTATAATATACATCTGCATGGTATAAAAAATATTTAATAGTTTACAGCAGACTCTGCACATACAATAGATTAGTTCCTTATGAAACTATTACCCAATTTACATTTTGTACGTGCAGAATATGTACTAAATAGTTTGGATGTTATGCTTCCTAGTTTCTAGTTAGAAAAAAACTGATGTCTATGATTTGTAAGTACAGAGATCAATAGATGAGTTCAGATATTAAATTCCAATTGCCTGTGGTGGATGACCAGATTTTCTACTCTCATGCCTTGTTGTCTATAGATGTTTTTGTAAACGAAATAAAACCGATGGTATCGTAGTTTTAACAGTTTTCATGAATTTTTGCAGGTCATTCATCCATCTAAGGATCCAAAGGTCAAAAAGTACCATGATGCCAAATACAAGATCTTCCGTGGCCTTTATGAACAGCAGCTCTCTCATCGTTCTACGATTGCCCAAGCCTTGTCATAGCTTTGCAGAATATTTTATTCAAACCGTCAATTGTGATGCTCCTTGCGAAGTTTTCATATTCATGCCTAAAGAATGAATCTTTTAGGATAGAGAAAGAAATTATGGTCAGAATATTACCAGTTAGACGAATATTTTCATGGTTTTTTTTTTATTTTTTTATTTATTTTTTATTTTTTTTGTGGTAGGTTAGACATTGAAAAATTCAGAAATACAACGAAAAATAATCACCAATATCGACGTTAAAATTCTAATAGAAATTTTATGTACAGACCCGCTAATAGCTGGTAGGATACTGTACAAATGTAGTCAGTTTGATACTCTTCTATGTAATGTATCCTGGGACTTGAGATTTTTTTGAATTCTTGGAACCCTCATCATGGCTTCATAACTTAGACATGGTTTTGCATTTGAATATCATGGAATTCTATCGGGATTAATTAAATTTTATAGCATCCCTATTTGCTTTTTGCATTGTGCCACATTCCTTTAACGAAAATGTTCTGTCAAGACCTAATTTTCAATGTGCAACGTATACACCATGGAAACGTGGGGAGACTAATTTTAAGCCTTTTCTTTTTACCCTCTGAAGATCTCGTTCTAAACCTTCCAAAAAGCATGAGATGGCTAAATTGTTATTAAGTTTTTTTCAAATTTTGTTGCACTCTCATAAAAAACTTCTCTTATAGATCATTATAGAACGAATTAATACTCTTCTAGAAAAATTACTTTTGGAAAAGTGTATTATTCTTACGAAATTGCATTTTGAAACATGAGATTTGTTATCTTTATTTGCTCTTTGTTACCGAAAGGATAAGTGAAGTAACATATTTGCAGTTCCATCTGGAACTCCTTAATTTGGCGCCAGTGTTTCAGTTGTTGTAATCGCCCTCCTTCACATAAATCATTTAATTTGGCGGTGTACTGTAGAGATTCTATCTAGCTGGGAATCCAAAAAGAAGTGCATCCTGGTGGGCAAAAGCAGGAATAAGGTAAAAAAGCATCCAACATGAAGGTGGGATAACAAAAAAGCTTTATTCATCACGTGATCAATTAATACAGTTTAAAAGAGGTATTACATCATCTCCTCATCCTAAGAACAATAAGTAGGAAGAGAAACAAAAGAATAAGAACCTAATACCCAAGAACACTCCTAGTCACCAAAAAGAGAAGACGCAAACAAAATTAAGGAAGTGAACAGTTCCTAAAAAAATAATCTGTACCAGAATAAACTTTGAACCGTAGGCACTTTCCTATTTGTCCTATTCACGATGTGTAGACATATTACTTTCATTACTTTTTTAGATAATTAGGTTTAACTCAAACAAGATCAATGAAATCTAATCTTTATTTGGTTTTTCGAAATCATATTTTTTTAAATTGAATCAATCTACAACAAAGTGATTCATGTATTATATATATATATATATATATATATATATATATATATATATATATATATATTAAAAAATATT
>Ga0099824_1000619_pt1 | contig 43820 bp, 16 predicted proteins | sample SiratrowhiteBW_FD_76837 | JGI IMG/M metagenome (GOLD analysis project Ga0099824, IMG submission 76837) | Root nodule microbial communities of legume samples collected from California, USA - Siratro white BW | ecosystem: Host-associated > Plants > Roots > Nodule | place: USA: California... | reverse complement strand
CCTCTAAATACCAATATTAGCCTATTGGGGCTTGTTTAGGGGTCTCTTTTAGAGATTTTAATTTCCAAAACAATATTCTGCTTATAAAATCAATGAAAAAACTGATGTTTCTCAGTACTTCTCTTGACCCATCCCTCATTTTTCAGTACAAAGTTTCTTGAACTCATTTCTCTCAACCCAGCGCCCGGGTGACAGGTTTCGGGGTCTTAGTGGATGAGATAGCAGGTTTAGGGGCCTTAGTGGATGAGATAGCGACTTTTGATTCCCAAAATCCCTCTAAATACCAATATTAGCCTATTAGGACGTTTAGGGTCCTATTTTAGAGATTTTAATTTCCAAAACAATATTCCGCTTATAAATAAATGAAAAAAGCTATTGTTTCCAGTAGTTCTCTTGACCCAACCCTCAATTTTCTGTACAAAGTCTCTCAACCTCATTTCTCTCTCAACCCAGCACTTTGGTGCCCAGTTTATCACTTTCTCTGCCTCTGTTTTCTCTTCTCCGGAGGTTTCTGGTTTCTCTCTTCTCTGACTGGACCTGCTGGACCTGTTTAAGAGATTGCTGCTCTGCTTAACTCTAGCTACCTCTGCGCCTCTCTTCTCAATCCGATAACTGCTGCCTCTTGTTCTCATACATGGTAACATGTAAAAGACTTGTATTTGACTTTTGTCTTATTTAAGACACCTATGACTTTTTATTGTCAATTACTACTGTCGCGAATTTGAGTAGTTTTTTTAATTTTTATCATTTTCGAGAATTTATATTTATATACTGTAAATTGTATAAATTAAACAAAAAATTTCAAAATAAAAAGGTTATCTCGCACACACTCATGGGACTTCATGGGACTTGCACAAAGATTTGCAACTATACTGCATTGTAGAATCACCAAAGTACCTTTTAACTACTTACGAATAAAAGCTGGGTTCAATCATAGGAGACAAGAATTCTGGCAAGATGTGGTAGTGAGGAAGGATAAGGAATAGGTTAGCAAAGTGGAAAGGTAGGCACATATCCTTTGCAGGTAGGGTTACCCTTGTAAAATATGTAATTTCAGCCATCCCATTGTTCTATCCATCCATTTTCAAAATGTCATGGGTAAGAAGATTAGGAGAATTAAGAGGGAATTCTTATGGTAGTGGGGGAAGGAAGGGAAAAGGATAGCATGGGTGAAATGGGACGATGTATACAAGGCAAAGGAAGAAGGTGGGCTAGGAGTGAAGGACTTGGAACTTTTTAACATAGCTCTAATGAAAATGGAGACTTGCTAGGCATGAGCCAGGGCTTTGGAAGGAAATATTAGCATCTAGGTACGATTCCTAGCGAACCTTATAATAGTGAGGGTAGGCAGGAATCATGGTGGTGGAGGGACGTAAGGAGAACATGCGGACATGGACAATGAGGTAACTTATTATAAAATTACATGGAAAATAAAGAGGGGGAATAAGATTAGGTTGTGGGAAGATGTATGGCTAGGTGAAGCATCTTTACATGAGAGATTTCCAAGGTTATAAATGAACTCATTAACAAAGGGAACTAACTTAGAAGAGGCGGGTGGTGGACATGGATCTTACCTTGGAGAAGGGAGTGGTTTGAGGGTGTCTAATTTTAATTGTTGTCAAGGGGACAAAGTTGTGTTTTGACACAGGATGAATGGTTATGGACGGGGGATGAGTCTCAACTTTATCTTGTTAAGTCAACATATAAAACCCTCAAAACCACTGGTAGAGGTGAGAATGCAGATCTATGTGATCTTCTTTGGAAAGTTAAAGCCTTACCAACTGCACAACACTTCATTTAGCGAGTCCTTAGAAATAGGATTGTTAGACGGGTAAATTTACATGCTAGAGGGGTGTTGGGGAGTACTAATAAGGACGAATCTACCACACACCTTTTTTTCACGTGTACGATTGCAACACATGTATGGAGTGTGTCATATATGGGCAGGATCAAAATTTGTATATCACACTGATATCCATTTTTGTCAATTTACACACCCAAGGTTCAATAATAAGTGCAATAGAGTGTGGAAATATGTGTGGATGACAATTATTTGGAGTGTGTGGAATCATACAAACAATGTCATCTTCACGAATTTAAGAGCTGATGTCCAAGAAATATTTATTGTTGCCCAATTTAGATCTTGGACATGGATAACCAATAAATATTCAAATGCCAATTTCTCCTATTCTGATTCGTGTGTGTGCCTAGTTACATGCATAAAATCCATGATTAAAGGAACTGCTATATCTTGATAGGGATAAAGTATCAACAATTCCTAATTGCTGCTGCCAGTACCGTTACAGTTGATTGTTAGACCTCTCTTTTAAGACATATATATGCTGCATTTGTCTGTCTCTTTCTATTTGGCAATGTCAAACAGAGGTCAAGGGTGTTGAACAAAAACCTTTCCAAACCAAAAAGGGAGTATGTCAATTTGCCAGATAAAAGATAGTATACATCATCATATTTGAAGAAAAATAGTTATTAGTAGTACCATCTTCCAGACAGAGATCATTCTATTTCCTTCAAAGAAAATAATATACACTAGTTATAAAAATAATCACATTCATATTTCATACTGTATCTAGATTTAGATTTACAAAATAAATAATCTAAAAAAGAAGAGGAAGAAAGTTATAAGAAACATGCCTCGCCATTTGCTAACTACAGATGATGCTGAAATATTAAAAAAAGTAGTCTTGCACTCTGTCGCAACTGCCTTAGCAAGCATTGTCTGCAACATTCAAACCAAAGTTAGGAAGTCATCAATAATTCAAAAAGGAAAAAATAACTGCTCTATCAAAATATAAAAATAGGAAGGCTTTGTATTTACTGTTTAATTTTTAATTTTATGTGCATACACATTAACATTTTCTTACAATTCTAGAATGACACTATGAGGCAATCTAGTGAATATTTCTGATGGAATAACAATACAAACCTTTCCTGTTCCTGGTGGCCCAAAAAGGAGGATGCCCTTCCATGGTGACAACAGACCTTTGAAGTACCTAGAAAAATAAGAAAGATTAGCTTGATAATGAAAAAATTTTACTAATATCTCTAGTTCTCTAGTAAACTTTTATTAGCACATATGCAAGTCTAGGAAATCAATTGCTTAACCATTTCAAAGAACAATATCTTAACGCAGCCATTTTAGCATGACAGGGAGCATATAATATAATCTCAAATTCCGTAAAACAAAAAATAACTGACTGATGTGGTCAAAATTCAAAACAACAAATCTAGATGTAAGTATCTTTGTCATTTTCAAACAAGCAGCATCCGAAACAGGTGAATCGGCTAGATCTGTTTCTGTTCCCTTATTCAAGGACTTTAAAATGAGAACTTTTCTTTCTAACAAAGAAAGAAACATATTAAGAAAGCAGATAACGTAAACACTTTATTCATCACCAGATCTCTTTTATTAACTTCGTCCATTGTCCATCGTGGTTTTCCTCTACCCTATTTTACAAGATTACCAACTCAATTTGTTCTCCTAAATCAATGCCTCCAATTCTGCATTCGTCTAAACTAATTTAACCATTTTTTTTTTTTTGTTATCTTCTCAATTAGAACCACAACAATATCTTCTCAAATACAATTATTTCATGTTATGTCCTTTCTTATGTCATCACACATCCATCTTTAACATTCTCATTTATGCTACTCTTTTTTTTGTTGTATTGTCCCTTTAAAGACCAGAAGTCACTGTCGCAATATAGTTGGTTTGTAGTCATCAATAAATCTTCCTCTTAAGTTTGGTAGGCAGGTACTTCAGAGTCACAAATAACCCCTGATACGTTTTCCCATTTTAGATCTTCATTTATGCCAATATCGATTCTTGATACTTAAACTAAGAAACTTGTATTATTACCTCTTCAATTTTTACTTTGAAACCATTTTCCTCTTCTTTTTTTGCAAAAATTGCAAAGCATATTTGTCAACAATCATATTTATTCTTCCATATTTAGCAAATTATAATTAAAGTGTATAACAAAAATATCTCTGAAGCATAGGGGTCTAATTATATCCCTAAATCATAAGGATCTTATTATATCTTTGAATCATAGGGATCTAATGTGTGTGTGTACGGGACGTATTGTTAGCAATAAAATCATTCTATTCTACCCTAATATTTGAGATGGTGTCAGAACCTTCATTGCTATCAATAATCAAAATCCTAGATGACAACCTTGGATGTGGTTGATCATATCTTTGAAGGCAACCTTCATTGTTGTCTTGATTTATCTAGCCACTCGGTGTCTTTGTCTAGTTGCAGCCATGCGGATTCAATTGACACAACAACTAAAATAAGGGACAGTAAATCCTAGACTCATGGAGAGCTTCAAAATCTTAACACTGCATACATGTTGAATGGAAAAAATTACTTGAAATGGTCTCAGCTTATTCATACCACTTTAAAAAGTAAAGGGAAAGCTAGCCACTTGAGTGATGATGCCTCAAATGAGGAAGATCCCAAATTTACAAAGAAGAGGATTCTATGATCATGGCATGGCTATGGAACTAAATGATCTCACTCGCAGGTTTTTGAGTTTTGCGAAAGAGATCTGGGATGCTATAGAGCAGACATACTCCAAAGGTGTGTTGCCCAAATATAAGGGGAAGGCAAAGATTGTGGCTACAAACAAGATAGTTACAGAGTATGCCAATCAATTGAAATCATTGTGGATGGAGTTAGACCATTACAAGGTCATAAAATCCAAATGCTCAGCAGATTCAGCAATGTTAAAAGAATATATTGATCAGGATAAAGTTTATGATTTTTTTGTGGAGATTAATTCTGATTTTGATCAGGTGAAAGTTCAGATCTTTAGAAAAGAAAAGGTTCCAAGAATTAATGAAATGGTGGCTATGGCCAAAAGTGAAAGTAGAAGGACATTAATGCTAGAAAGTCTGTTTGTGAAAAACTTAACCATGATAGCCAACAGGGCCTCAACCAAGATTGTAAAACCAGAAAAAGGGGGGAATGATCAACATGGAGAACAATGGTAAAGGAGTGTGGTGTACCTACTACAACAAATCTCGTCATACTCATGAAAAATGTTGGAAGCAACATCAAAAGCCACCTAGTAGAGATTGGGCCCCCCAAAAACCGTGACAAAGGGTGGGAAAAAAAAAAGAAGACAATGAAAGTGGGGACAGGGACACATCACTGTTGAAACTAAGGAAGAAAACAAAGGAGAATTGATTCAAACCAATCAAGACGAAATAGAGAAAATGAGATCGTTCCTAAACAAATTTGAGAAACCAACAAGTACTTGTTCTCTAGCATATTCATATTTAGGTACGTTTGAAAATTTTCCTTTTACTGTTGGACTCAGTGTCTGAGATAGATGCTATAACGAATATTGGACACTGGATTCAGGTGCCATTGATGACATGACATCCTTAACTAAATATTTATCTTTTACACCCCTTGCCCTAGCAATAAGAAAATATTCACAGTAGATGACACTTCTATCATTGCAGCAAGACATGGAGAAGTTAAAATAAACTCATCCATAACCCTAAAAAATGTTCTTCATATTCCCAAATTTCTGTCAGTTTAATTTTCATGAAAACATAAAAAAACTATCATGTAATTTTTTTTTGTAATAATGTGTGTATGTTGCAGGACAAGCATTCATGAAGGATGAATGAACATGCTAGATAATGGAATAACCTCTATTATTTGGACAACTCAAATCTTCTCCCAAAACTACACAAACAACAACAACAATTTTTCCTCTTCCTCTAACTTAATAAGACCAAAGATAGAAGGTCCTTCAACAATATTGTCATCTTGGTCATCCTTCTTTTAGAGTCAAAAAACTGTTATTTCCTTCCCTTTTTAATAAATTAGATGTGGAGAGTCTTCATTGTGAAGTGTGTGAACTTGCTTATGTTATATTATCACTCACTAAGTTAATCCCACATAGTTTTACATATTATAGATAAACAAGTTCAGAAGTAAATTATACCCTATGAAGTATGAAGCAACTTTTAAGTTTCAAGTTGAGTTGCTTAGTTATCTTTTTGATAAAGATCATTGCATTGTTTTCCAGCAGTTTGTATATAAGAATATTCCATCCAGTTAACATCTTCAAATATATATATTAATAGGCATGATCTACAATCTAGATGAAATATTGTGTAAGGTTTCTGGGTATTACAGTCCCTCCAAACAGTAGAAATAACCAATTACAGGAACACTAGGAACTATAAGACAGAGTAATAGAAGATTTGAACAGATATGAACAACAAGGAATATTGAAAAACTCAGAGAAGAAATCTCAGTTTGATGATTTCTTCAAATCTGAGAATATTGTTTATGTAAAAGTGTAAAAGTGTAAAGCAATAACACAAAGGTATTTGGCTTCGAGAGGCCAATTCTCTCCCCCAATTTTCCCACACCCTCAAACCATGTTTTTCCTTCCATTTATATTTCTCTCTCCTCTAACTAACACCCAAAATCTCGTTTCTCTCACCACTGATCTCCTTATTTTTCTTTCCTCTCCTCTTATACTTAAATTCAAAAGGAGTGATTTTTCCATTCTGTCCTTGCTCTTCCTTGCTGTTGAGATGTGTAACATATTGGTTCAAGATATTTCTTACAAAAACTAAATCACCATACAGTTAAACTAGATCAATATAAAGTTAATCTTAACATTACTGTTATCCTTGCTGTCATCTTAAATTAAAAACACTAGTTTATTCATTGATCAATGTAAATCATCTACAACATCCAATGAAAGATCTCATTTGCAACATACACAAGAACATCTTGACAAGCAGCGAGACAAAATGGTTGTCAACATCTTTAAGGAATGTTAGGTGTAGAATATTTTCAATAGGGATACCTACTTGGGATACTTAATTGGCATCACAACAGCCTCTTTCAGTAAGCGTTTGGCATTCTCTAAGCCCTTGATACTTTCCCATTTCACATCTGGACTTCCACGAATGATATCCCTGCCACAATATGGTGGGAGATGCAAAACATGTGAAAACAGAACTTACAAAATAGAACCATGGGTTAAAATTTCGACAAACACACAGGTAACTTCTCCAAGTAGTCAGCAGTTGTATCAAAAGTGTCGGAAATATTGAGAGAGAAAATATACCTGCTTAGGCTCTCTCCTAAAGCTCGCATTTCTGCAGATTCAAAAGGTGGAAGCAAAGATCTCTGCCTGAAAATGTTAGGGTTAATTATCTGAGTAGTGCAGATGACTAAATTCTATCTCCATATTTTCTGGGTTATCTGTAATTCTAATAATGAATAAATTCTCTATCTTCCATATGGTCCCACAGAATCACAAAACTTATAAGTTGATATGTTAATGATTAAAATTGTCAGTAAAGATTAAAGGATCAACATAAATCGTGATTCATTCAACAACAAAAATATCAATTGTGAATTCTATAAGATGTAAAACTGTATATTATTGTCAACTTCTTCTCTATACTTGGTAGCAAATTCTATATATTCCACCATAGTCCACTAGAGTAGGAGAACTCGAGATGATATTACTAACTGTTACAATTGTGAGAAAATATCAAATTATAAATTTAGTAATGGCTGTTAAAATATGCACATATGATATTGTTTGTATGTTTCCATTAGGTGAGGTGAGAACCTCAAAATATGCATAAATCCCAGCAAACTCAACATGCAATGAAAGAATACAGAAACTTCATTGATCCTATCATCTACTCATCCTGAATGTCTCTATTTTCTAGTATCAAGGACTTTAACCATAGCTGAACTAATCTGTTACTCGATCAAATTACGAATGGCATCCTATCTGTTTCTGATACAATTGACTTTTAACATTTTTAAACAAATATAAGCTAACAACAGAATCCAAGAACACAAAGTGATGGCTCAGCAAATCATACGGCCTTTCATCCATATTAACCGGGGAAAATCCATTTGAGTGAATCTGGTTCTGCCCCTGAAACACAAAATCAAAGCATAAGCACAAATCAGCCAAATTTTAGTAATGACCGGTTCCCCAAGAAACTTAGATGTCTGAAATACAGTACCTCAGTTCGAAACTGCTCATAAGCAGCCATTTCCGAAGCCTTCTTTGCATGCGGATTGCCATTGGACACAACGCCCAATGCACCTCCATTACTCACCACCGCTTTATCAGCACTCTCGCCGTTCCTCTCGCCCTTCTTCCTACCAAACTTAGCATCATAATAGAATTTGAAGTCCTGAAGATCCAAAATTAAAAAATTAAGTAAAACTCCCGGTAACAACAACAAAAGTAAAATTCAGTCCACCGCAAAATCAACAAAACCAAACAGACAAAAAAAAAATACAAAAACACAATCTATCTAGGCAAAGTTAAATTTCCAAGACATAATTAAGAAAAATCGGAGCAACCATAAGAAATCAGTTATAGAATGATCAACGAAACGCGATGCGGAATTTCGTGGTTAGAAAAACGAAAAACAGGAACTCGAGAATCGCAATTAGTTTTGCGAGATAAGAAACCTGGAAAGACCAGCGCGTGGGCATTGGATCGTCGGCCATCATAGAGAGAGAAGAGAGAGTGGAAGAAGTGTTTCTCTCTCTAGAATGGATCACCAGCGAAGCAAGGCTGCACTGTGGCTCTTGTTAGAGTGAGTGATGAACAGCCATAAACAATTTACAAATTATACTTTATAAGAACTTTTGTCACGTGTGGGGAAACTTGGTTACTGATACAGAAAAGTCTGCACTAGATTAGTCACGTGTGGTGACACTTGGGGCTAGGTGACACCTGGGTTACTGAGACACAAAGTCTGCACCAATAAATGCTACTCTCTTTAACGTGTGCAACGTCTATTTTTCTATTTTCAATGTAATTAATTCCTCAGTAATTAAATTTAAAGTTTTCACCTTATTATGCATGACAACTATGGCTTCAAAGATATTTATATTAAATAAAAAATTTCATTTTACTAAAAATCATAAATGTGATAAATGAATGAACATGTTCAGACCTTTTTACTTAAATATTTTGTGAATTAGAGTAAGAAAACATAAAATATTTCATTCATTTTATATCCATTTATATGTTGTCTCTGTTTAAAAATAAAATTTACAATGTAGTAACCATTAAATGAATGCGTGAATTCAAATATAGAAATTTTAAAATTAGTAATATCTGTTAACCTTCATCTCATTATTATCTATTGAATGATTTGGTAACGGTAAACCCGCAAAGATGTCCTGCTAATTAATAAAAGACGGCATTTATTTTTATTTCTTTTTATATGTTTTTTTCCATTTAAAACTTCATAATTAATGAATTCATAATAATTACTAAATGAATGCATTTAGCTTGGCCGTGGATTTATTGCATTTGAAGTTACTACATTGTTCCCTCATTCCTCATTCATTTATCAAATACGTTTTAAACTTTCTCTATAGCGATAATATTCTTTAAATAATTATATGGAAATAAAAAGTATAAAATAATCTTAAATAGTCTAATAATAGGATATTATTTTAAAAATGTATAATATATATTATACTTAATTGATTTTTAATTTGTAGCATGTTTTAACTTTTATATTTATAAATTAGTTTCTATTAGATGAATTTATTTTATTTATATATTTATGTAAATTTTTATATTTAATTTGTTTTGTTATAGAAAATTAAGATGAATATATCTAATTAAGCTATGGAATAAAAGTATAAAACAAAATTCTTGTGAAAATATGTTTCAAAGTTAAGAAAATTTTCCAGTAATAAGAATAATATGATCAAATATAATTTATTATATTAGAATAACAACTCATTTGTTAAAAGATGAGTTAGAATTTGTTTAAACGTGACCCTGTCAAAATTTGTTGAATTTAAAAAATTACACAATAAAGCAACATCGAAAATAGAAAATTTAAAGAAAAAAAATAGAATTCAAAGAAAAAAATTATCCCTCTATTACATGTATCTAATGAAGAAAATCAAGCAAACAATAGTGTTAACCCTAAACTCAAAGTTCATTAAAAGTTTTTTTCAATATTCTAAGTGAGAAATACTCTTAATTGTGAAATTACGAGAACGTTTTATTTTTTAGGTCTATCATTTCATTTTAGCAAGAAGTCCTTATTATAGGAGTGCATTATGTATATAATGAAAAATAGTTTAGGCCCAGTTTAAGAGAGAGGGATGAATTGAACTTTCAAACTTTTTTGCAAAATATGGAAAGTAATAGTAATTATTTATTAAAATAATCAAAAGTGTGATTTTAGAGTGCACAACAAAAACAATTTGAAAGCCAAAAATAATTGATTAAAAATTACACACAGAATAGTAATCAACAAAAATAATTGATTGAAATGTCGAAGTAATTAATTGAAAGCACATAACACACATGAAACAATTACCAATATTGCTACTCTTAATTGTCTTGCTCGTTCTTTAAATCCAAGATAATATATCATACAGTTAAATTATTTTATGATTGTATTTTCTTGTTATATCTTATTTATAATATCATAGCTTGTTATATCTTATTTATAATATCATAGTAATATTGTATGAATTTATGTTTATATATTTTAATGATGTAGAATAGTTATGAAGGGTTAAGTGAAGATTCACAAAGACTTGCCCCACATTAAGATGTTGAACTTACCCATGAAAGAAATAAATGTTTTAAGAGTTACTTTGATTATACAAATGTAAGAGGACAAACAAATATAGAATTTTCAAACTTTTCAAATGAAAAAGAATATTTTACAGAAGATTTTACCATGTTGACTCTTTAAGTGATAAAGGTAAAATGGATGTAAAAACATGGTAGATTGTTGATGGAGCTCATGCACAGAAGATAACTTTTAAACTACTTATACAATCATGTTCTTCTTGTTGTTGTGAAAGGAATTGGAAAACCTACTCTTTTATACATTCTTTAAAAAAAATAAGATGATACATAAAATGACGAAAGATCTAATATTTGTTCATAATAATCTTCGTCTTCTCTCAAAAAACTCCTCAAAATATAAAAGAAGATAAAACTAAATTATATGATATTGCAAGAGATGACATTTTATTAACAATGATATTTTTTAGATCAGTTTATCTCTTGATGAATCAAACTTAGAAGTTGTATTTTTTATGAGAATGAAATGGAAAAGTTTATCTTTTGTTATAATTCTTTTATTAAACTTTATCTTTTTATTTTTTTCATATTAATATATTTTAATAAATTCATAATTATACATAATATATTACGGTATTTCTCTCATATCCTATAATTTTTAATTTAATTGTATCTAAGTTTTCGTGTTGGTATCGTATCTTCATCAATATCCATAGCTTCATAGTTTGTAAGTGCCTTCATTAGGCTCTCTTCATTGCAGCCCTGCCCTAACTTGAATAAGCTTGGACTCTCGGGTATAAGCGATGTAAATGCTGATGCTATTAATACATTGACTGTCTGAATGTTGACGAGGTTGCACAGGGAAATGTGTTATCAATTCGTTTCCTTTCTGTGATGGAACATCAAGTATGAAGTGAGGTGTGGTTTCCCATCTTTGGTATAAACTTCCTAACCTAATTGGGTTACATGTTTCAAGAACTGATATTGGACCATGAAGTTCATAATACTCAAAAACTAATACTTTAAAATAATGAGTATTTTCATTAAAAAATAGGTTGGATATACTTAAAGTTTTACTTTTAAATCCTTATCAAAGTTACATGTTATAGGTTTTGTGGACTGGGCCAGAAATGCGGAGGTATACGGGAGTATTTTGGTTATTGTATTTTGTTTAGGATTATTTATATAATCATCTGTAATTGTAACCCTAGAGCCAAATCCATATAAGAGAATGACACCACCTTCAACCCAAAATCTTAAGGCATTGGGTTTGTGGGTCTTATTTCTTATATATTGCTCAACTTTCTCATTTCTACCCAATGTAAAACTTAGACTCACACTTGAATACCTAACACAACAAATTTAGTTTTTATATATTACATAAATAGAGTCAATAAAATGTTGGTCACCAGAAAGAAAGTATTGTTGTTACTATTGTGAGTTCTTTAAGAATATAACTAAACCGTAGGCTGAAGTTTTGTCCAAATGATGAGTTTGTAGTGTCAATTCAGCATGTTTACAACGAACACCTGTGAGATGCCACTTTGATCTTCAAAGAATGGAGGTTTGTGGTTGATTTACTATAGCACTGTAAGCCAACTTCTTTTGACAAGGAATAGAATCTAGTGAATTTGAGATGAGAAAAAGCTTTGCTGTTTTTGGTGATTAGGGGGGTAAGGTATCTGCTAAAGATTCAATCATGGAAATCACGTTTAGTTGCCTTAGTATACAAAAGAATCTTGAATTTCTCTGCATTCAAGACAGTCAAAATATTGTATGTAACGTATTGCAAGTATTTGTTCTTGATACTTTGTCAAACTATAATTTTCTTTTGTTCTTTCATAGTTTATATATATACTCTTACAAGGTATAATCATTTCTTAAGACTTTAATGTTTGTAATAAAATTATTTTTTAAGAAACCAAAGCTGCATAAGAAAAAAAAGAAGGGACGACACTAAAAGAGTGAAAATTATTTTAATTGAAGATAAATAAACTTGATTTTAATTCATCTTTATGGTATGCTACCAGAAGCATTGTCGCGTGGTTCGAAGGTATAGAGCGAAGTGTGCGAGTCCAAAGGAAATAACATAAATATAGGGATAAATATACCATTTTGAATAAATAAACAAAAGGTTTCTATATACAAAAAAACATGGCAGTGTAAGTAGAAGGAACCTAATTATAACGCGGTTGGGATATCGGGCCAGTTTCATTGGGTCTGCGTGTTTTGAGGGGATTTTGTTTGCACCCCTATAATTTCTTTCTGTACTCCCATAAATATAAAAATCCCAGGCTTGTTCGTTCTACTTTATAAAAACTACTTTTAGATTGTTTAATTCAAATATCATTTTTTGTATTAAAAAGTATTTTTGATTGCATAATTTGGAATTGGAAAATGACTTCTAGATAGAATTTTTTTTTGACTTTTGAATTATGTAATTCAGAAGTTTTATTTTTTTTTCTTGTAGATTATGTAATTTGGAAGTTTTTTTTTTCACTTTTAAATTATACAATTAGAAGTTATTTTATTACATAAAATAGTTATCAAATTGTATAATCTGGATCCTTTTAACTTTCATATTGTGCACTTTGGAACTAACTTTTTGCATGAGAAAAACTTAAAGATTGCTCAATCTAAAAGCTGTTTTTTTTTTTTTCATAAAGTTTTCAAATGATTTCAGTACACAATCTCGAATATTTTCTTCCTTAAGTTCATCCATGACACAATATATATAGACAAGGGTAATAACGATAACAAGGGATGCCAATAATAATAAAGAATGGTGACAACAACGAAAACAACAAGAGTGGTAATAACCAAGGGTGATAGTAATAAGGGGGGCAGTTTGATCTTTTAACCACTCTCTGAGTGTATACGGAAAAAATGGTTGTCTTGTTTATGTTTCAGCTCAAATCATATTTTGAGTCATTTTTTTGCATGCTCATAGTTTCCATGTGCACCCATGGGGTGATTAAAGGAGCAAATTGTTCCAATGTGCACCCCTTTGCTCGTCACCCGTTGCCATTATAGATTTTTTTGTCATTGTTGTTACCATTGTGTGTTATGAATAAATTGTAGGAAGAAAATGTTTTGAATTATGCAATAAAAACCATTTTTTGTTTAAAAAAATTTCGTACAATATTCAGGAGTTATCAAAAAGTGATTTTTGGATTCAACAATCTCAACTTTTTGATTTTTAGAATCTATAAGTAAAAAATGAATTCTAGATTGTACAATAAAAAACTGTTTTTTACATGAGAAAATGATTTTCGTATTGTGCAATCTTGATTGTATGCCAAAAAATAACTTCTAAATTATATAATTTTAAAGCCATTTTTCATGACAAAGTAGGAATTTTCATATTTATGGAATTATGAAAAATATATAAAATTAAAAAAAAAATCTCCCATACTTTGTTTGGGCCGTTGTAGAGCTTGGATTGCAAACTTCAATTTATTATTACTATTTTAATTTTAATTTTTATTAATTTCTAGTAAAATAGAAACATCAATTGACATAATAAAAGGGGTTATTTAAGTGGAAAAGGATACGACCTATAAAATAATTTTTAAATTGGTTCTTTAACTATTAATCTAAAATATTCATTTTAATACTACAATAAACATCACCTCTTTACATACTAATGTAGTTATGCATAATGGAAACAACCAATATAAAAAAAATATTTTTGTATAATATTAATAGATAATGTTAGATAATTTAAAAAGTTTTAGAAATTGATCAAATAATCATGCCAAAAAAAAGAAAAATCCTCAAGAAGATTTTAAAATGATGCAAACACAAAGAACTCATTAAAGAATTATCATAATGAAACTTATCACTCAATAATAAATAATTTTTAAAATGTATAATTTTCCTAAGGAGCCTTAAACTAATTAAAAGTTGAGGAAAAAAAAAAGACTAATTACAAATTTTAAGTAGCTACCTGATGTCTCACATGGTATAGGTAATAAATAATCATATTCATGCTCGCTAGTTACATCATCCACCTCCATCTCCTAGACGGAGAGAATTACCACACCTCTTTAAAAAAAAAAAATATGCCTTCACAATTTGAGGAGAACCATTTCCAATAATTGATCTTAATTAAAATCTCAATACACATCACAAACTTTTGTTTGATTAATGAAAATAATGAGAAGTATCAAACTACACATAAAGTATTTGTTTGTAACTATATCATCATAAAAATTATATTTATTTATCTACATATTCTCGTAAGTTTTAGTTTGATGGAAGTTACTTCCTTCTTACACTATATAAATTGTTTCTTGCAATCCAACATTATTTTTAAAATTAATCATATTATATTAAGTTATAAATATTTTAACAGAATACAATATTATTTTTATTATTGTTAAAAAAAATAAAAATATATTATATCTTTTAAAACTTAACATATATAAATGTTTCTTGTGTGAGAAGAAGAAAAATTATTTAATACATAAATTTTAAAATAAAATAATAAAGACATTGTTAGTATATTAAGATTTTGTTAAGTACAATTTGTATCCTGCTTTTGAAGTGATTTTTTTTTTCATACATAACTAAGAAATCATTAAATATTTATTGGAGAATGATAACATATAATGAATGTTTTAGTTAGAATCTCTGCAATAACCCAGAAGCTCTATCAGGAAGAAAAAATTTTTTAAAAGAAAGGCGAAAAGAATACTATTAATAAGAATAGAAAAAACAACACAAGTTCTGCGGGTGTGGTTACAATACAAATAGACATATATAAATCCATTGAAAAAAAAAACACGAATATGACCCACCAACACATGTGATCACTTATAGATATTGGCTATAATGGTTATAAATTTCAGCCATCAACCAGAAAATAATCCTCGGATACCTAGTTTGTAACCTTTTATTACTGCACTTGTTTTGCCTAAAAAAAAACCTAGTTGATATAATTGACATAAACAAAAAGAAAAAAAGCAAGATATTTATTATATATAATGTGATAAAAGGAGAGAAATTTAAAAAAAATATATTAATAAAATGTATGATAAGTGCAGTCCCCATCCACAGATATATCATCTCTCATTGCAAACCAACTATAGAGAGCAACCAGATGATGGCATTGCGTGAAACTTAAAAGTTAAAACAATATGTGCATAGTTTTTTCAATAATTATCCCCAGATTTTCTCTTAACGTCCTACTATAATTCAACCTTAAAATTCTATAAATTTTAAGAAAGAGAGAGAGATGTATATATATATATATATATGAGGAAAGAAAACCTAGTTTATCCTATGTAATTAACACAAATTAATGGGTTGTGGGGGCTCTTGGCATAGTACCATAAAATGTCCACTCGATTGTCTACTCGGCAGAGAACAGTTAGCACTCACTGAACCTATACTTGATTGTACAAAATCAGGAGAACTCTGATTAGAGTTGCACCTAAAGCATTATCGTCTTTGACGGTTACCTAACTACAAAATGGACCCGGGGAACATAGAAAAGTAGAACTTTCTCATGGACTAAATTAACGAGCCTAATTCTCATGAAAATTATTGATTCTGTTCTGTCAAATTGAAATGAGTGCTGAGCCATGTAATCTTCAGGTGCAATAGCAATATACTGACAGAAAAAATTAAATAAACTTCGTTATCTCTCACTTTGACTGGACCCTGTGAAGCTGTTATCTATATTTTTTGTAAATTTTTATTTGTTTAAGGACAATGCTAACAAAGGTCTTTGTAGTACAGGTTAAGATATCAAAAGTAGGCTGTTCTAAGAAAAAAGGTATGCATGTTATTGATACAATTTCAGCCTAATTTTTTCCTTTCTCGAGTTTTTGAAAAAAATCTTGCTCAAACTAAATAAATATGAAAATATTGAATAAAATTATTCTCTTCTAAGCACCTTAACCTAACTCCAATGCACCTATTTTATAATTTCTATTTAAAATATTATATTCATTGATTTCTCACTATCAGTGGGACTCTAATTAATCTTAACTAAAACACATGTCTTGGAATCTTGTTCATGAAGGAGAAAAATAAAATAACTGAGTATATTAAAGTTCAAGTTAACTAAACTTGCATGAGTTTTACCATAAGAAAACTGACATGAGGATTGCTAGCAGCCTAGGGATTCTACATAATGATTTCTGTCTGGCAATCTTTTCCTCCCTTATCATCTTTTGGGGTGGGGCTGGGGAAGGAGGAGTTACATTTGGACAAATCCAAAAAACGACCCTACTGTAAAGTCTAGTATACAATTTGATGATATATAACGATTGCATTATACTGTTGAATTGCTCGATAGCTTGTTTGAACTTACAGGAATGAAGTGACTGCAATGAATGTGGCAAAAAATTTGAAAAGCAGAATGAAAATTTTCAAAGATGCGGAAATTATCCTAATCATCATGGTCCCTGGTTATCAGTGATGTGTATAAAATCGCAGACAAGGAATGAACAAACTCCTTGATTGAGACCAAGTGAAACAACTTGCATGCATGATTAGGTCTGTATTTTAGAAACTGGAATTACGGTCCTAACATGAAAGTTTGTAAGATTTTTCAAATAATACGCAATCAGATTTTTTCTATATTTTCTTATAATATCAACATTTTTGAGAACTAAGCCATTGTGTGAATGCTAAGCGTTGTGTTTAAGATTATAGCCAACAATTTGTTGAAGTTAAACATGGAGCAACTTGATTTTATTATTTGAATTAATTGGTAACCTGACTCCAGCCAAAAAGTTCCTGAAATTAAGTTGCTGTCAGGGAAATGATGAATTATTATCAGTTCAAAACTTAGACCAAGGGGTTAGATCTCTTTGAAATAGAATTACCTAAGTGATGTATGCCGACTTTGGTGTCACTTTCATTCAGAAACATCATCAATCGATCTCTACCAATTCATGTCGGGGAAGTAAAATCAAAGAATACTGAATTTTCTTCTTGTCATGTTTTACCAGGAGCAATCTTAGCGTTTGGAGAGGGCCAAGATCTGCTAGACTAAATCATTAATAATTTATTACCACAAACATCCCTAAAATGGTAAAAAAAAAAAGAACTATCTAAATCTTCGTGATCATAAAATTATAAATATTATACAACTAGATTTATTTATAGAATTCAACCATTTGGAAATCGACAAGTTCAGTCTTTTGAGAAAAGTCTCGATAATAGAATTCGATCTTTTGGAAATCGGTTTAGAGAGGTCGGCAACTGAGCTCGATTTTTTTTTTTTAAGATTGATCTTGTGAGGTCGGTTATCCATCTCGGCCTTTCTAGAGATAAGCATTGAGCTCGGCCTTTTCAAGATCGGCAACAGAGCTCAGTCTTATGAGATCAGTCTTGAGAGGTTTAGCTCTCGAGGTTGGTCATCTTGAGATTGGTCTCGAAAGCTTAGCTTGGAAGTTCAATCACGGGACGTCGGCTATAAAATCCGACCATGTGGAGATCATGCTCGTGGAATTTATTATTCATTTGTTACTTCAGTTGTGTGAAGGGATATTTTCATGTAAGTATTGTATCACTGAATATATAGCTTTGAGGGTAGGATTTATTGAATGTTTGTTTTGTAAGAAGGTTGAGACATCCCTTAAATGCTTCTATTAATTATATTCTTAGTTGTTGTTGTTAAAAGAATTTATCTATAACTCTTACTCGTACTAGTTCACAAAGTATACTTACCATACATTCTTATTTATTTTCGTCCATAGAAAAGAACCGTATTCATATACTAGAAATTTTACAATAACTCACACAACTAACTTCGTTATACCCTTTAGTCCATTCATTTTATTTTAATTGAACATACCAATCACTCCATGTATAAGTTATTTTAACTCCAAATGAAATACGCATACATAAAAATGCATTACAAGATAAATGTAGTTATTTCAGTTATAACTAAAATTGTGCAAGTTAATACCATGGTTATCAAGGTAATGCCACTAGGTTATGAGGGTGAATACTTAGGTAACTTTGTGGGTTTTATTGGGATCTTCACTTAGTTACTGTGTGGTTTTTAATGGATCTCCACTGCTTTTGAGGCCGAGGTTATGACTTCTATTGTGACTATTGATCTTGCTAATGAAAGGGGTTGGCATCAACTATGGCTTGAGAGTTACTTTATTCTTTTAATTGGTGCTTTTATGAACGTGGATCTTGTACCTTGGCAGATTATTTTTTATCGGAAAAAAAAATGTATTATGAGTGCTTCTACCTTTCTAAACAATATATACAAAAAGTTTTTTATGTGTCAAAGTTAATAAGGTTATTTCTTTTACCACACACCACATCCCCTTTCTCTTTTGCTAACAAAATTCCCATCTGACTTCTGGTCATATAAATGCAAGACTTACACAATAAAAAAATTATATATCTAGATATTTTCATCAGATTGCATCTGTAGTTATCCTTATTTTTGTATTCCCTGTTACATTATCATTATTTTGCAGTAGACATTTGGTTGCATCATCTTCTAATATTTTTTCTGGTTTTATGTCCCTGTTCCAACATGTTTCTCATGTGTCTTCCTTCAGTGATTGCATTTCCAACTCTGGCATGAAGTTTTTGATATGGTCCACCAATGGTTATGAGATGTATGATTCATCACTATAAGAATAACCCATTCTGTGCCACCTTGATACTCATATCGCTCTGCTTCCAACATGTGTCATCCAAAATGGATCCAAAAAACATGGACTCCCACTGCAGTACCTGCTGTACCTATTACACCAAACAAAAAAGACTGCAGCAGTTGAGATCCCACCTTTGACTTCATGAGCATGATAAGGTTGGTTTGGTGTATGCCTTGTTCAAAGATATATGATCTGATGTCCCTGCCAGACTCCATTACATGATTACCCTGGCTATAATGGAATCGCCTCAATGTAAAACCCTACTTTATTTCAACTCAATTGCTAAAAAACCCTAAGAACAAGAAAACTTTGCTTCCATTTCCTCCAATTATAATGACATGTTAAAAATAACTTCTATATATTATCAATATTCCTCCTAATTCTTTCAGCCTTTCACATGAATTTGGTATAGACAAAATAGCGGTATTAACAACATAATTGTATTTCCCTAAATAAGCAAACAAAAGTAATTTTTTTTGTTGAAAAAGTTAAAGTGTTATTACTTAAAAAACATGCTATTTTGAATGTTAAAAATATTTAATCAAATAGATTAATTAATTCTTAATCAACATATTGTCCACAGAATTATAACGGCAATAACAATGAAATCTCACTAATTAATACATTTTTTAACATACTATTTGTTACTAAGAAATAGTATTTATTTTATGATCCACTAAATAGAGAATATAAAATCTAAATATGGTCCACACAATTTAATGAGAACTATATGAATGTGACTAATTCCTAACAACAAAGAAGATATAAAAGTAATACCTAAAAATAAATAGTAGCATTTCAATTTCAGCAACTAAAATGTGTGTTAAGAAAATGACTGACTTAAACACTAATCAGACTTAGGTCATTAAAAGAGTCCCATTTTTTTTAACAGTCAAGAATAATATAATAATATAAGATTATTAAGGATATCTCAACTCATTTAAAAGGATAAACTATATATGTTATGCAATAATTAGTAAAGTCAATCCCAAATTCTGGACAAGTTTCTTAATTTTCTAATCCAACAATATTTTCAAAGACTACAGTAACAGTAAGGAGAACAATTTGAGCACAAGCTCTAATAACGTTGGCAACGCAAGGTATAAGTCTATAAAACTGATACTGCTTCTCAAGTTCTACTTGACCAATACATGTGGGAGAAAATCGTGGCAAATATTGAATTTTATTTTGATGATTTTACCATTAACCACTGTATATGTCAATTAAGATATTAATCTCTCACCTAGTGATGGGAGAACACTTCCATGAATTGGGTGTATAGGTTTGTTCAAGTATAGGTTCGTAGGTGGAGGTCCCAGTAGACGTATATGATGCATAAGCATTATTGCTGTTTGTTTTCCTTCACATTTAAAACAGATACATAGCTTTCACAAAGACCAATTTATATGTGTGATTGATGAAGATGCACATGACGATGGCCCTTTTGTAGAGAGGCCAATAATGTTTATATCCCTCTTTCTTTGCATTGCATGTGTTACACTTGGAAGTGCATGCAGTGTCAAATTAAGCCTTGGAAGATGGAAGAAAGGAAACATAGAAGTAGAAGACTTCTTTTAAGGAAATAATAAGCATTCGAGATTTTTATACTAAAGATTTCAAGTTTTCTTAAATTATGATCAAACTATAATATATAAATAAAATATAAATACAAAAAATTGGGTTATTTAACTTCTGAAATTGAATTAGGTATAATTTATTTTTGGATTTTATCCAAACGTAAAAGCTTAGGATTCTTTGGTAGCGGGGCATGCATGTAAGCTCAAAAGCAAACATGAAACTACAGATGAATTCATCACATCATTCATCTTTAGTCCATCAATTATTTGTAAACATCATAGGCAGAGACCCGTCAAGTCATTTCCATTTTGAAGTCCCTAACGAGAATTATATATATTTCCTTTTTTCTTTCACATTCCTTTTACACTAATGATTTGTTATCGGGTCAATCAGAAGAGAGAAATTACATGTGTATTATAATTAAAAGGAAAACAAGTGTAGAATATAGAAGATGATTTTTTCATAAGAGACAAATTCTCAATAAAGAGAATATGTACAATACTCTTGCCCACCCATGTTAATCAGGAATCTTCATAGGAGTTCACATACATGAAAGCCAGAAACTTGATGGATGGACTCCCACACTGTCCCTATGCACTTACAAGATTCAAACACCACTCATAGTAAGGAAGAGACACATGCTCCACTTTCCTTTCTAAACACACCCATGTGCCCATGTTCTAACTTTGATTAATTCTATACCCTTTTGTGCTGTTAGAGAAAATCATTTGATTACTATGGACTTAAATTAATTGTGTACAAAAGAAAAAAAAATCGAGGTGTAATTGGTTTTAAATTTAAGTTCTGGTAATATAATATTAAAACTTATTGCAACTATTATTGTTGAATTTACACGAGTTGCGGTGCCGTTTAATTAATCATGCAAGCATTACATCTAACATGTTCAACACTTGACATGAGGAGTGTGTTACAAATTTATGACCTAGTTAGAATATGAGTAGGTAATAATTTTCATTTTATAATCGGATTACATCTGAAGTTACATTTTAAGATAATATAATAGTATATCCTGAATTCATTCAAATCATCATCTACTACTTTATCCACAAATCAACTTTTTCTTTAACAAATAGAATAGATTTTCTCTTTAATATGTAATAATTGATATCTAAATATATAATGGCACTTTTTAAAGTTTCGTACCAAAAACAGATTATTTTAATTAATTCAATACGTTAAACTTATTTTACAGAATCAACAGAAAATAATCCAAGAAAAACACTCATTAGGAAACTCTTGTCAACCCTATTCAAGAAATTGACCTAGTAAAAAAAATACTCCAAGTTAAAACTAATTTTAACCTGGCCCAAAAGGTCACATGATTAACACCTTACCTTATCCTATTAAGTTGACTAATGCTGGCCGAAAGAGTCAAATTAACACCCTACTTGTTCATCTAATCAAATGAAGTTGCGTTAAAGTTTAATTAAACCTGACCCAACTTGTTCATCTAATCAAATTAAGTTGAATTTAAGTATAATTAAACCTGACCCAACTTGATCATCTAATCAAAATTAGTTAAAGTTAAATTAAACCTGACCCAACTTGTTTGTCAAATAATACAATAAAGCTAAACTTAATCAGACCCAACAGGTCACTTCACCCTACTTGTCCATGTAATAAACTACATATTGAATTAAAGTTACCTTAAACTTGAGTCCTGTATTTATCAAACTAAACTGTGTTTAACTTGACCCATCTAGTCAATTAAAGCCTACTTGAATCTAATCATTATAATGTGTTGATACTGAAGAAGTAAAGATGATTTGTCATCTAAGAATAGAATCCGTACCAAAGCTGAAGTGTCGAGACCAAAGATAGATTAGGGAGATCACTTTCTACTTGAAAAGGAATTTGAAAGACATCAAACGAATATTTTCAGAAGTAGTGGGAATGAAAGTAATTTTGATTGACATGCACCTCTAAGGCTTTAGCTTAGTACATGGCAAAAGAAATTTGTTGTTACATGTATACTCTCCACCCATTTTGATTTTGAGAGAAAATTTATAAATTTGTTAAGTTTAGACTTTAGAGTCAAATTTATTTGTACGTATGGATAAAGGTATAGAAAAATACAGAGAGCAATTTGTTTTATATATTATTACGTTAAAAATAATTAAATTTCAACCAACTAGTAGTAAATAATCTCCTAATTTGTCTTTTGAAATAATTAATTCAAAAACAATTATTTGTGAACAATCAACCAAACTAAACATACAATAGAGAAAAAAATCTTTTGAATTCGAATATTTTGATTATCAAAATAGGAGTATCAGATGTCAAAATACTAACAACTTCCAATGTATTGATAAGCTACCAACTAAGTATCTAAAATTAAAATATATGTTCACCGTTGTGTGTTTGAATTTTCTTTCCTTTACATCCCTATTGTCATATACTGTTATTGCTTCGGCCGAACAGACCTGTAAAACACCCACACTATACTTATGGCAGTTCCTCTCTATCTCTCCTAAATTTTACTATTATAAATACACCCTTTTAAAGAATGAGTACTCCAACCTACTAAAATCTACAAGGTCATTTTATAAGAATTAAGATGTATTTTGGATACATAAAAACTTTAGTAATTAAAACATTTTTTTATCCGAAAAAAATAAAATAAATATGAAACGTAAAGTTCAACTTTTATACACATACTAAAGCTGAGGTACAAGGTGTTATAGTTAAATAGTTCTTAAAAGAGCCTTTAAAAATGTACAACACCCCTTTCTAAAGGTTCGAAGTCTACAAAATATGCAGACATCACCTGATATCACCACCATCAATATGTCGTATACACAAACGCTTGCTCAAACTAATTAGACCGAGACATATATAAGCTAGATATCAATTACATATAAGCTATTCACCGATTGCTTTGGTCCAACATTCCCACGAGAGTTGAAGTCAGAGTTAACAGGGGTACTACTACTGTCAGTTTACCAATTTGAAATAGAGTAGGTGATATGCTCCCATGCCTTTTTGTAGTACACCTTCATCCATTACAATACTTGCTTTGTAATGAATGTGTATCATGTTTCAGCTATGCAATTAGGAGTCACTGGTCCTGTTCCAATAGACCTCATCACTGATCAAGTTTGTCTTCCTGAACTTCAAAGCGATCCAGCGCAAGAAGTGTCCAACAGCAATTTACTTTGTCCCATTACATAACTTTCTTTTTTCAATTTATCTATTTATTATTATATACGAATTTTATCTCAATTCATATGTAGGTAAATTACCTACTAATAATAATATTAATAATTATTATTCTTAATATTATTATTATTAATTTTATTATTGTTAATATTAATAATAATATTATTATTAATACTATAATTAATATTATCAATAATAATAATAATAATAATTATTATTATTATTATTTTTAAATTATTAAAATTACTCTTTCTACTACTACTACTAATAATGGTCATAGAAAAAATAATAATCATAATAATTATGATCATAAATTTGTGTATTTTTTATCAACAATAAATAATAAATTGATAAGAACTACAAAAGGGATACTTCAACTTTTTACACACAAAATGTTTAAGGGATTACAAAAACTTTATAGAATAAAGCATATAAGAAAAGATGATTCCCACAAATATAACAAAAAAATCTTGTCACAAAACACTCTTTGATCCCTAATTAGACACATCCAAAACGCAAGTGTACTTTCTAAAGAACATATATACAAAATTGCTTCTATGTTACGGTCATATATCCCTAATCACCCAAGCATTTATCTGCTTTCTTTATATGCTTGAAAGAGCATAGTTTTGAGACTTCTTGTATGCATCCTATCCAAAAAATAAGCTTCCTCACTCAACTAAACTCTGTGATATCTTTGGACTCGCAGAGTACTCCATGTTAATCTGTTGAGTATTCTTGATATAAGTCATTATTGGTTTAACTAAGTATTCTTTGAGATTTGAGTCGCTTGTGGTTGACCCCATTGAGTATTATTGACACATGTCACTCCTAACTTAATTGAGCATTCTTTAGAATCACAGTCATTCCTAGTTAGTCTCGTTTGGTATTTTTGACACTTAGTTGATCTCATTTGGTATTCCTTTGACAAGTCATTTCTGACTTAACTAAGTATTCTTTTAGATCACAACCAGTTCTTGATAACCCTATTGAATATTCTTTACCAAGTCACTCCTAGCTAATCGAGTATTGCTTGGGCGCCTAGCCACTCCTGGCTACTCTCTTAAGTATTCTTTTCCAAGCCACCTGGATTTAACAAGTATTATTTATCAAACAGCCACTTTTAGCTTAAGGTATGAAGGTTAAGTGTTAACATAATAATCAAATCACTAGGTGTTACGTCTTTTGACGAATACCAGGATAAACACTATCTCCTAGGTAGTTGGATAAACACTCACAATGTTCTTCATGAAGCTTTTTTAAATCCAAAGATATGGCAAAATCTCTGCTCTCACCATGGGGATCTCTCTTTGAAGCTTCGTAGAGGCATAAGAAATTTTAGCACCATTTTGACACAGTGCAACCTCTTTCTCTACCTTTCTTTTTCTTGATAAGATGTTTTATATAGGCATTGGAAAAAGATAATTATTGTAGAATATTGTTTCTGGCCATTGAACAACTTTAGCTTTCATGCGTGTCATTTCTATGTTTGACGAGCTTAAACGTGACGTTGTCTTAAATGCGCAACTTTAAACACTCTTCTTCTTTATACAACATTTGATCGCTGACAATACTCATCTCTCTAGATAGTAAAGCCTTTTGCATAATCTCATAGAGAAAGTACACATCGTACAAGACAGATAACTAAGTCAGAGTTAAAATGCATTTTTGTGTCAAAAAGTTAGTGGAAAAAACAACTCTACTTCTTTTCATTTGATGTTGACTTGTGTAGGATCTTGAATGGATCTTGTGTATCGTCTGAACTTGTGCATATTTTATTAGACGTGAAGGAAGACTATATAGTGTTATAGTATTTGTTAGAAGAAACCCTTGCATCTTACATAATCTATTATTTGAACAAGACACTAGTCTTATAAATGTATAGTCATATTTTATACTTTGTGATTTTCAACACTTAATAAAAATCATAAAGTGTTGAATTTTTTCTTAACACTCACTTATGTCTCTATAAAAACCTAAAATTACAAAGAAATATGCATGCAAAACAGTATTTACAAGACTAAGAATAAAGAATAAAGAAGAGATTCATAATATTCTACTCTTCAACTTAATAAAGTTTTCTTCACTAAGATTTCATCTTCTTTTATTTTCTTAGCCACATAGATTATTGTGGTTAGATGATTTTCATCACTGGTAGTAGTGTGAACAATGAGTCGCACGACCTTTCTTCTTTCCTCCTATTCAATATACCCTGATTAGGTAATGGATTTTTCATTAGGAGATTGGAATACATAGTTACATATAGGTCACATCATCTAGTCCCCTGAAAAATTGATACACCTTTCTTCTTCTCTATGTTTCTCATGTTTAGATGCAATATTGCACACTTGCACCCCCACAAGTAAAGGTTGGTATCTGTTCATAATCATTATAAGCTCGTTCTAAAACATCTTCAATTTCCTATAATCATTCTCCTTTTAGCTGCTATATTCTAGGGCTATTTAGGAACGAAAACTCCCCCTTTAGGTTTTCCCACATTTATGCAAGTTAGGTTGGAATCACTTTGAGAGGATTACAAACATAACTGGAGAAATAAGCGAACACCTAACTCTTGTTGACCCGTAGGTAGGGGACATCAATAATATATATATATATATATATATATTAAGCTATGCTGATAGAGGATGCACAACTACAAGATTTCAACATTAAAAGAAACATAAATATACAAAATACAAGAAAATGAAGATATCCTTCGAAGTGATATTATTATCCACAGAATTTGTTTCGCTTAAATGTATAGTTAAGGGGATTACTTCTGTCAGCATACTATAAGAAATTACGAAATAGGTTGTAACCCATGAATAACTTTACGCTTTGTTTCAGCCAGGAAGCAACAAATATGAGCTTGATAGACTAAAACTTGACAAGGGTGACATGTTTGGTGACATGTTTATAGTTAAGTTAGAAAAAAAAAATGTTTCTCAAAGGAGTTAGACTCAGGGACGATGTTGTAAGTCTAGTAAGTTCGAAAATTATGAATTTTAGGTCTTTGGCTGTGTGTTTAACCTTAAGTTCTAACTCTTTCATATTTTCGTAAATATTTATATTTATACAAAATATTAGTTGATATTTATACAAATATATTTGTTGTTAGATAAAAAAAAAAAAAGTCAATAAATCATCTATCATTTCTTTATTTTTACCCATTCAAATATTAAATTAATATTTTTAAAAAAATAACTCCACAAGACCTCACACTTTCACAGATCTAATAGTAGTCATTTAACTTTAAAGAAATTTAAATCTTAAAATACATATAAAAAGGAAAAGAAAAAAATTCAAAATTTATGACAAAATAGAAAAAAATATAAACAAGTAATTAAAATTGAAATTTTAATCGTAAAATTGTAAAATCGTAAATTTTTATAACACATCAAAATTATGAGATCGTAAAATAAAATCATAAAAACTTTTGAATAGTAAATTTTTATTTTTTTATTTTTTCGATTACATAAACTATTCATCTTCTTTAGTTAATAAATTTAGCTGAAATAAAACTTAATCTTAATTAAAAATTAATATAATTAAAATTTTAACCGTAACACCATTCAATTAAAAAATAATCAAAACAATACAATTTATATAAAATAAAGCAAATAAACTTTATTATCTGAATTACCGTATTATAATTTATAATTTTGTAAACTCTTCTTAATATTAATTATAATCTCAATTTAAACTAGGTTAAATATAGAAAAACAGAACTTTTGTTTAAAGTCCTACTCAGACTCTAATAAATTATAACTGAAATTCTAAAATTTAATTATAGTTTTATTTATATTTTTCACCTTTACACCAAATTCGAACGTATTAGAGTAGTCAGGGACCCGATAGCGAGTGCAATGCACAATATTTTTATGAACCTCCTTTAAAAGTTTTATGAAAGTTCTCAACACTTATTAACTTTTACATTTTTTCTTATCAAAGAAACTTGTATATACCTATATTTATTACAATAAAATTAACATTTAGAATCCTATGCATACATACCTAACCTTATTCTTATCCTGCAAGATATCCTATAGTGTCTTCTCTCTCTACGAATTATAGTTATATTACAACACAAGCAAATCAATGCTAAAGTTCCAAGATGAAATTATAATAAAATAAGTAGTATATTTTAACCTTATTTGTTGATTATTATGTAATGTTAAATGAAATCTTTCGGAACAAGACTCTATATTTATTAGTTTATTCTATTATGTTTAGACCTTTCTTTTTTATGTTTAGTTTAAGTCATAAGTGTTATTTGTGGAAGTGTTGTTATGTCGTTTTGATGATAGTTTTTTTAGATTTATTTTATTTTTTTTCTTTTTTAATAAGATTGGAGTACTCGTTAAATGTTCTTATTAATTATTATATTCTTCCTGTTAAAAAAATACAAATATCTATTTCTTAATACTTGAAGAAAACTCATTTGATTTTTAAATAGTAGTTTAGGTTAGAAGTGATTAATACTAGTGTAGAAAATTCTCTTAACAAACATGTAAACATTAATTACTTTTTGAATAAGTCAATTCAGACAGCATTTGCTTGCTGATTTTGTTAGCTTAGGAATATTAACAGAGTTTTAACCAAACTTGATCTGATCTGGTCTTGTTCCCACGGAGAATTCGAAACCAACAAAACAGATTTTGTTTTCGTCATTCCTATGTACTCTCCTAGAATAAACTTAGTACTAAACTATGAGTTAGCTCATCAATTAAGGCCCCACCACAATCTTATTGAGACCTCACTTTCTTGTTCCCAAAGCGTGTTTCCTTTTTACTATGCTCAATTCTCTTCCTCCTCTATGTGTTCATATCACAACAAATACTAGGTACCCCACCTAATCTTTTTAGGCATTCCATTTCCCAGACATTTTGGGATGTTAAAATTTTTCTAGAAAAAACAACCCACCTCAACAACTTGCCCGATTAACCCTTTTCAAACTAAACAATTTTTTATAAAATTTCTATGTATTAATTAAACTAATGTTTGGACAAGTTGGTTACTTGATAGGCCACTGCTATTCTTTTGGACAGGTTGCCAAACCTAGACAAATCTGAAGCTATTGGGGCGAGCCCTTATGTTGTTTTTGGGGAAACTTGTCGAATTAAAATTTAAATGTTGTTTTTTTTTTTTTCTATTTTTGATCAAAGTATATGTTAGTTCTCTTTTAGAGGGTGCTTGGTACCATTTTTTTTTTCATATTCGCATATGATTGTAAGAATAATAAATCTTTGAAAATTATCATTCCTAAAAGTGAATAAATTTTGACTGGTGACAAAAAAAAAAAAAAATTCATGGTCATGGAATTAATTTTTCAGAAAACATGATTGTGCACAATTCTCAAGAACACCCGGTTTTCTCTAAAAAAAAAATCAAATAAGAGAAACATATTTTTCAAACCTTAGATTTTCAGGACATTAAAAGCTTTCCTTCAACCAAATATTCCTAATAATATTCAAAAACCTTCATTAACATCTACTTTAAAACCGAAAGCAACAGTTCAAAACTGCTTCAAACCAAATTATTAGCAAGTTGAAGTTGATGTAGTAAATGTTTTTTCTCCATTAAAATCTTAATTTTGATAACTTGGCCAACATGTGAGGTGTAATTACCAGAATGTGTGTCTTTTTTACTCGATGCCTCTATTGCATCTTTTTGACCTCATTTTCCATTGCATACAAATGCTGGCCCTGAGCCTTTCATTTTCTGCAATGATTTTATTCTTATCTTATCTGTTTAATTTGAAGCTAATTACAACTTTACTAGTTTGACAATGGTGGAATAATCATATTTTAAGGCACATTTTTCACAGATGATGAATGATTCGCAAACCGTTGCCAAACAGCTTCTGACAGAGTTTATGATTGAACTTTTGTCCATTAGTCTTCACCTTATTTTATGCATTTGGCCTTTCTGTTTCATCATATATCCCTTTATAGGCTTATAGTCATGGACTCACATTTTTATTTCTAGAGACAAATCATATCTTACTTCACATGAAAAGAATAGTATGAAAGATGGAGTAATTATGACTCGACAAAAATCCAAGCAATAAAGATCAAATAACAGAATAATCACATTAAAAAATTCAAATAAATGGGAACATATACCCTTTTTTTTTTTCTAAAATGAAACATGTTGCTGATTAACTGAGTTATAATTACTAATTAAAATTTGAGATTAATAATTATCTCCTAAAGATGAAGAGTGTAAAAGGCCAAAATATGTATAGTCATTAGAAAGAAATACACTAATCCATTCTACCGACAAAATTTATTTTTGAAAAAAAATTAGACTTTAGTAATATCTATATATCTGCATGCGTTATAGAAAATTATTTTCATAATTGAATTGATTAAATTTAAATATTATTTGCAGATTTAAACTGGATATTTTATGTTTCTGATTTTCAACTGGTAAAGATGTGTCTTTGACCCTCTTCATCTCTTTTATTATATCTGTGTGCGGTTGTTGTTATTATAGAAGCTTCTTGATTGCATCCTTTCTTTGGTTGACTTGTGAGGACAAATGTTTGGGCGGCTGCAAAAATCATAACCTAAATTTTCATAGTTTTTCACGAATTGAGATAATTCTGAACTTTTAATTTAATTTTTTTCTATTTTATTACATTGTTCGACATGTTTACTTTTCTTTTCCTTCTTCTTCTTTTATTATATTTTCTTACGCCCAATCATGCTTTCCGTGTATTCAAAATGTATAGTATTTTGCGAGATTGGAGAAAGACATATGTTTAAAGTTTTGATACGTATATTAAAGAATGTAATTAATATTATTAATATTACAAAAAAATAAGTAGCTTTTAGTGTATTTTTTAAATTTCAAATTAGTTACTTATTTACTCGTAACAACAGTCCTATAAAATATTAATGCAGAATTAGTTTTTTGAAACGGTACTTAATTTGGAACAAATTAGTTTTTTTTTTTTTTTTTAAATATCATATAAAGTGTAGACGGGAGAGATGGTAGACACAAAAAATATCTACTCGTTTATATTTTATGAAAAATAATTCATAGTAAATGAGTTATGAATTAGTAGGTTTAACTATATTTTTTTCTCTAAAACATTTTTACCCTTTTTTTGTATCTCAACATACAAAATAAACATAATTATTTAACAAAAAATTTCTATTAGAGCAAATGATTTGGTAGTATATCAGTCAACATTTTTAACAAGTTGTTTGAACTCATAAAAACCTAATTTTGTAGTCATATATCGACGTAAGAGTTACGAGTGTGAATGATATATAGCTGGGTCGACTTGCTTAATTCCTGAACTATTTGTGATTCATAATTCATAAAATTTCCTGAAACTATTTTCCAACAAAACTTTTTTTCTCTATATGATTAAGTTTCGAACCTAACAAGGCATTTAGGGCACGAATTATTCGTTTATTTAAGAGTAAAATCAATTACGGATACAAACAGCAAAAACAAGCACCTCAATATCTGTCATTTTTTTTATCAGTACAATATCTGTCACGAACAAACGTTTTTGATCTGAATTATGTTTATATAATAGTGATTCTTTTATTGCTTAATGAAGTTTTATAGTGATTATTTTAAAATTATTCTTATCCTATCATTATTTTACTTAGTTAATAGTATAAAAAAATACACAAAAATAACCTGTTCTTATCTGGATTAATTCCTAGCTAGGAGCAGTTAAAAATGATACAAAATTACGGTAGCAAAAGAAATTAAAGTTTATTAAATATGCAACATATAAAAACCTGATGCTAGAGTTGCATTCGCTATAAAATGTATCTAAGTGAAAGTGATGAGAAAGGGAGAAAATAATACTATAATGTCAAGTGTCTGAAGATTTGTGACTGTGATCTGCAGATTTGTCAAAGAGAGTGATCCTGTCCTCAGAGAGCCTTGTCTTGTATGCAGCATTCTTGTATTCCCGCCATGTCAACTCTCTGTACAAATTCTCTTCTTCCCTTGACACCAGTGAAGGCAAAGGAGCAATCTTTTCCTCCAAAGTTGGCCCTCCGAAATATATCATTGACAACCTTGACAAGCTTGAGTCAGCCAATACCCTGTGCTTAACACTCTTAAACCTCCCATTCGTCATAACCTGAAATTTCCAAATTCAAACACCATGCATTATAATGCTTGCAAAACTCTCTTATTTCTCTTCCACTGTTCTAGGTATCTACATCATTTCCCTTACAAAATTTACATATATACTTAGGTAGTTTGTTGAAAACTACCAACTGTATACGTATATATACTAATTTTCAGTTTTCATCTAACAATTTTTGTCAGATTATTCGAGTAAAAAGTAAAATTTATCTCAAACTTTAATTAATTTAAAAGTTAAAATAAAATGTCTTTTTTCTGTTCCAGTAAAGTTTAATTCAAAATGAACGGAAATCTAAACGCATATTTAATTGCTGCTAGATTGACTGTATAATATTATTTTCTTTTGCAATTGCATCTCTTTCTATCACATTACTCTCGTTAAAATTATAATCTATGTATACATTTATACATACATTTTCTGTAGAATAATAATAATAATGATATATTATACATAAATTTATTAATATCTTAAAATATATAAAACTATTTTTAGCAATATATATATATCCACACTTATCTTATCATTTTAATAATTTTATTCCACACACACACTCTTCTTTTTTTCTATCAGTTTCTTACATAGAAATGATTTGGTTATCTTATTTCTTCCGGGTTTGGTTATCTTTTCATTAATCCTACTTTTTTTCATAATCTTGAGTTAAAAAAGAAGAAAAGAAAAAAAGGAAAAATGGTTATCACAGAAGTGTATAGTATGAAGATGTACCTGCAAGAGGTCACCAACATTGACAAAAAAGGAGGAATGGTCAGGGGGGATTGAAGCCCAAGTCCCATCTGGGAGACAGATTTGCAGTCCTGATGTGTTGTTGGATCTGAGGACAGATAATATCTGTGGGTCTGTGTGCTCTCCAAACCCAATCAAATTTCGTCCACTCAGTGCACTTTCCTCTTTCAGCTCTGGACATGCTGGGTACCTATTCACCCTCAAGCATGAATCGCTTCTCTCCTCTCTTACCATTCTGCTAAACACATTCTTTTCCCCTATCCCCAACCCCTCAGCCATTTCCTCCAACACTTCACAGCACATCTTCTTCACTGCCCCTATGTATTCCTCCACACACAACCTTAAAACAACCATCAAAACACATAGTTATGATCACATCACATCTCACTTATTTATTCATGAAACCGTAATCACGTCAGTTATCAGTATGAAACCGTAATTATCACCATGTTTATCAAGACCATAATAAATAGTTTTATCATTAAATACAATTAATGCAGTTGTAATTAAGGTGGTGAAGTTGTAAAGAGAGTGCAGCCAAAATTGCTGTGGCGAACACGTTTTGAAACGTTGACATGTAATAAAAGAAGAGAGAAGAAAAAGGCTGAAACCAGGGGACTCTGTTCTGAAAAGCATGATGAGTTACCTGAAACCCTGCGGGTTTTGGTGAAAAAGCTGAAGCGTTTTGGGGGAGACGGTATCAGGGTTGGTGCTGAGGAGGAGGTACTCGACCCAACCCATGTCACCGTTTGTGCCGATTCTCTTGCTGCCGTAGCCGAAAGGGTCGGGAGGACCGGCATTGTCTTTCTGGGACTGGCTTTGCATGAAGAACCTGAGCGCTTCATTCTCCAAACGGGTTATCACCTCGAAGGGAATGCCATGGTTGACCACCTTGAAGAGACCAATCTCTTGGCAGGCCTTGACCATGATGGTTTTGGCATCAGGGCGTGAGAGATCAACCTCCGGAACCTCCGTGAACACGGCGGAGGGGTTGCATGTCTTGGCCAGAAACAACTCGTTTAGTGCAGATTGGTTAGAGAGAACAACCATGGTGTTCTTAGTAGTTGCTTATGGTAGCTACCAGCAAAAGGAACACACTGAGAAAAAAGTGAGAGAGAGAGAGAGAAAGAGAGAAGAGAAGTGAGAGATGGTGTGAAGAGGGATTTGGATGGGTGAGAATGGGAATGAGAATTGTAATGCATGAAGGGTGAAGAAAGAAGAGGCGTTACGAACTATAGAGACAGCCATCTGTCTCTCGTTGTCTTCGTGCCATTTATACTATCGACCCAGAGATGTAAAATAATTGTAAACTAAAATAAATAAAAAGATAGTTAAAAAGAGTTTAAATTCTAAAATAAAATGGTTGATGAGATTATTATTTAAATTAAAATAAAAAATATGAAGTACGAGATCTATATAATGAATTAAATTAAGAATAAGTTTGATGTTGAAAATAAAAATTAAATTAAATTAAAATTTAATAATAAAATATATTTAGTAAAATGAAGTGTAAATTGGATATTTGAATTTAATTATTAATATAGAAATAATTTAAAATAAAATTAAAATTTAGAAATAAATTTAGAAAGAAAATTTTAAAAATATTATATAATTTTTAAAATAAATTTATTACTAGTTTTTAAATTATATCTATTAGTAACTAAATCTATTTCTATATTAGGAACTAATTTCATAGCTGGTAACTTATCTTCAAGGTATTTCTTCTACTATAATTAATTTCATATTTATTTCAATTACCTAATCACAATTAATTTCAACCATTACATGTTTATCAATAAATAAAATATAAAAATAACTTTGTAACTGTGTATTTATTTTAGTTGCAGAGTAACAACAGATCACACATGCGAACAACAAAACAGAAGAGGAATGGGTTGAGAATATTAACCACATTAAAATATTCTCACCATTTTAATTAACTCATTAATTAAAATCTTTGCCGCACCATTTCATTTAATGTTAAATTAATTCTTGCAATAGGGTCACCATTATTCACAATGATATTGTCTCCTGTATATGATTTACCCATATCCCAAAATAAATATAAAAATATACCATTGCGGAAATTTCAGATAAAAATTGCACCAATTTGGGAAATTTACCTTTTTTTAAAAAAAGTTTTTTAAAAAAAACACTCTTGTAGTATAAGTAATTGTAGGCAAATTTCTTAGAATGGTGTAATTTTTATCTGAAATTCCTAAAAGGGTGTACTTTTTTATTTATTTTCTGATATGGGTAGATCGTGCATAGGAGATATAATATCATTGTGAAGAAACCATGATCCTATTACACGATCTCAATTAATGAGTTAATTAAAATAGTGAGAATACTGCATATGTGGTGTGTTGGTAATGTACAACTAAAATAAATGGACAGTTGCAAAGTCATTTTATTTATTGATAAATATGTAATGGTTGAAAAATTAATTCTGATTAATTAATTGAATAAATGTGAAGTTAATTTGAATAGAAGAGTGAATACATATTGTGAAGAAAAATTACCTAGATATAATTTAAAAACTAACAATAAATTTATTTAATAAATTATATAATATTTTCAAATTTTTCTTTCTAAATTTATTGCTAAATTTCAATTTTATTTTGAATTATTTCTATATTAGTAACTAAATTCAAATATCCAACTTATACGTAATTTTGCTAAATATATTTTATTATTAAATTTTAATTTTATTTTATTTTTCTTTGCAATATCAAACTTACTCTTAATTTAATTCAATATATAAATATTATACTAACATCATTTTTATTTCAACCATTACATATTTATCTATAAATAAAATAGTTTTGTAACTTTACATTTATTTTAGTTACACAGTAGTAATATAACACATCAGTAATACCACACATTAATTAGAAGAGAAATGTGTATAGAATATTAACCACCCTAAAATGGAACAGTATTGATTTTAATTAATTCATTAATTGAAATCTTTACTGCATCATTTCCTCTAGTAAATTAAATTGGTGTTATCTTTTCATGATTTCATTTATTTGTTCGCATTGATATAATGAGACACTATTTGCCCATATCTAAAAATAAATAAAAATATTTTTATGATTTCATTTATTTTTTCACATTGATATTATGAGACATGATTTATCCATATCCAAAAATAAAAAAAAAATATACCATTTTAAGAATTTCAGATAAAAATTACTCTAATTAAAAAAATTTGCCCACTTAATGAGATTGATCTTCTTCTGGTGTGTTAAATGGCATGTGTCTATTATGTTAAATATGGTAATTATTCTTTAATTTCACGAACTTGGATTCTGTTTTAATCCTCCAAAAATCATTGTTTTTTTTATCATATATCGTTCAAATGAAATCAAAAATCAAGTCATTATTTACTTTCTCAACTCTTTTTGATTCAGAATTATTTTCTCATAACTAAAGGTTGCAGTCCGACCAACTATATTTTGTCGGTCCACTAAAAATGGTACGTAACATTTTTAAGTTAATAGATCCAGCTAATTTTCAGGTCTACGGACTGCCCTATATAACTTAAAAAACTTAAAAATCGTTCTTAAGTTTTTAATCTTAAATTTGAGTACGTTATGAAAATAAGATTTTACTATAAGTATAACAATAGAAAAACCTTAAAAAACTAAGAAACTATTATTTCTTACAAGTAAATAAAAAATCATTACAAAAAATATGTCAAAATGAATCTTGAAATAAAATCTAAATTTAAACTTGTAAATATATATTTTAATAAAATAATAAATAAAAATATTTAATCATATTCAATATATAAATCATAACACAATAATCAAATATTAAAAAAGATAATATTAATGGTAAGGTAAGATAACTTATGCAACATAAATATACACAGCTTGTCTTGTACTCTTTTCTACTAGTTACGAGTAGACCCGCGTGCGTAATATTAGTGAACATTTACAACAATATATATTTATTCAAAAATATATAAGACAAAAAATACTCTTATTAATTTTATTTTTTGTTGTTAAAAAAAACAACATTAAAAAACACTTAACACGCACGATCATTGTCAATATAAACAAGGTTAAGTTAAAATATTATAAATAGAAGAAAATTCAAAAATATATTAATTATGCATTTATTATTTTGTTTATACTTAATCTAAATTAAGTGTTATTGTTTTTGCAAATGATAGATATTGACCAATAATTTTGAAGTGAAAAAATATGTTTAAACTATGCAAAGGTATTAGAGTTCATTTTTTATCTGTCAGTAAGATAGTGTGGACAAGCTTCTCTCCCTCCTTCACGCATAATGTACCACCTTTATCTTTCACGGAAACAAATGATATGAAACAATTGAAACCTCCCTAATCACCAACAACACTAACCCCTGATTCTACTCTCTAAAGAAAAGTTTCGGAAGGGGTGGATTTGATGATAGGATTAGGGGCCAAAGGCTACCCAACACTACTTGTAAACTCTGCCACTATTTGTTTGCAAGTACCCTAATTGATCACTTAAGAAGGAGACACGTAAGGGCATAAGAGATACACCAGCGCATCAAAAAGATATCATACTGCATTTGTAGAGGTCATCTTGTGATACCTAGACATTAACTTTGGAATATAAACCGTATTAGAGGCTATAATTTAGTTTTAGATATAAATAATATGATGTCTAAATATATTTTTAGAAGCTATAATTTAGTTTTAGATATAAATAAGATGATGTCTAAATATATTTTTTTATAGAAAAATAGTTTTATATAAATAGGAAAATTAATATTCAGGTCTCAATTTTATAAAAAAAAAATATCTCTACATGAGATTTAATAAAAAAATATATTCATACAATCACAAAATTAAATTAAATAACCTAAAACTTCTATACAAATTCAATGAGATGTCACACCACTTGTCAAATTCTCTGATCACGTGTACACGATTATCGCAGATTTAAAAATAAAGCAAACACCACACAAAAATAAGGGGGTAAGCTAGAGAGTTTAAATAAATATATATATATATATATATATATATATATATATATATATATTCATAAATTAAATTTGTATCTCAACCAAACTACAAACTTCAGATTGTCATTATCACATTTCTATAATAACTTATATCATAAATATACTGACTCATATACAAAGACATTTGACTCTCTACTACCGGAAGACTCATGCATTGAGTTAGACTTAGAGGCTAACACCTACCAGATGACCCTTCTAACTGTGAATCCACACAGCCCCAAATGAACATAACCTTATCTAATAGGGTAAATCCATATATCTGTCCTGACCAACATTTTCAAACTGCAATTTTAATTAAATGGACCTCCTTCAACTCTCACCACCTGATACCCTTCATTTATGTGATTCTAAGGTACTAGTAAAGTAATAATACCTCCTTCTCGATAAATCCTCAAACAATGGACATCCTAAAAATCTCAATACGGGTATCTCCTTTCTTGAAGATACTATGTCTCAATCACCATTCCATATCATTCACAAACATTATATCACATCATACCATACATAAACATTTATTCAATTCAATTCAAATTCATCCAATTCATACTTAATAAAACAAGTAATCACAATATCTATTAAAAACATTCAAACTAGCTTTCCTTACTTGTATAAAGTAGAGACCCCAAAGGAGTTTCAAAAACCTAAAATCACGGACAACCTAACCTGCACTAAAGTTTCTGACCAATTATCAAGACTACATTATTAAAATAATGAACCAACAAAGACTCATTCTGATGCTTCGAGAGGCACAGGAAAAATACCCCTACCAAGAACGAAATTGACCTAAAACTAAATCTGAGGAAGATGAGCATAAAATAAATGTACTCTGTTCAAGAATCTGATTGGACACTCTTGTTCTACTTGACGCCAGGAATCTAAGGATGATCTTCGATCGTTAGTCTGATAAGGAAAGAAAGCGAAATTTTAGAGAAAAGAGGAAGAACCGCTTCTAAGAGAGCTGATGGTTTTTTTTTTTATATAAAAGTGAAACCTGAATACTGACTTTTCTATTTATATAAATTGTTCTCTTTTTTAAAAAAATATTTAAGTGTCATCTTATTTATATCTAAAGCTATTTTCTAGGGTATTATATATCCAACCCTTACCAAAACATTTGACGACATACTTTACATCTGAAACATGACAAGAATGAATGCTAACAACCTATAGAAATATAAGAGAATAATGTTAACAAAGCAATGTTATTGCTCTTGCTCTGTAGGGAACTAGACACCCTTAAAAGGAGGAATGCTAAGGAAGTAAAGGCTCTCCATATAAAAGAAACACTTAAATGTGACGAAAGTTGAAGGAAAATCAAAACACGTTATACACACCAAACCTTGAAGAAGGTGAAAAGGCATGGGAAACATCAGGTTGTGCACACCTTTCTTCTCCTAAAAAGATAAGAAGTTGAAGACAATCAGAAGGTCGAGACACACTACCACTCATCCACTCATATTTAGGTGTAGTAAGGTCCCGAACATCTTCTCGTCAACAACATCATGGATTTCCTTTCCCAACAAGTTGGGAGAGTCTCACCATAGACATCTATGACAACATCATCAACTCAGACAAGCATATTGATGTGTACACCAATCACATTAGTCTTTACACAACAACAAATGGTAATATCTTTTGTTGTGTATTCCCAACCTCAAGGAGACGACCTTGAGTTGGTTCACCAAATTACCAATACACTTTATTAGCTGCTTCAACATGCTTGTCATTCAACAAACAATTCACAACAAGTTGACCTCATCTTAGCATTACACTGGTTAACAACAACCAAGGAAAAGAATTTTCATTTAGAAATTTGGCAAAGTTATGTTAAACATTTAGAACTTAAACTTAGAGCTGGTGTTCCATCACATGGTAATTGAACTTAAACTTAAACTTATTCATTTATAATTTACATAAAAAAACTATTTTAGACTTATACGAGATGAGGCACAAACCTACAAAACTATGGAACTAAAAGAATTGAAATATTTTCATAGTTGGTTTTGAGTTGAAACAACTATAGAAGAGAAAATATATAAAAAAGAAAATTGAAAAAACCCCAAATGCAAGTAAAACCTCGAGATAATGTTTGTTAAGACGTAAACGAGTTTTCATAAGGCAACAAAGGTCAGATCGTCTTGGAAGCACTAGGTAAGTTGCTTATTGAGAATCACTTCTTTTTAAGTTCGTAACATCTAACAACCATGATGAATATGAAACATTCATTGCTAGACCAACCTTGGGGCCAATTACATGCATAAAAAAAATCATATGTCGTATTAACTCTTAATTAATGGTAAACTACATGATTGGGAAGTTCCAAGTAAATGGTCCTTTATTTCTCCAGTATTATTATCATGAATCCACATTGATTATTGGATTTGAAGAGGTACACATTGAGTACTTTGTCGCAAATAAAACCCCTGTATTTATCTCTTATCAAAGTTGGCTAGCACAAAGAAAAAAGGACAACACGAAATTGCTATACAACAAACACTTACATGATTTATGATCAACATATAAAAGTGTCTAACAATACACAGTGAACAAAAATGTTGGATGCAACCCATTTGGGAGTATCCCTTGAAAGGAACATGTCCTGAAAGCACCTCATTTTGTTCTCACAAGAAAGGAGTTGTTTGAAAGCAAATACTCGTCTATTCTTGTGTTATCTTAACTCAAGTTGAGTATGTTATGAATGAATTCCACTAAAGCATGTGTGGTTTACATTCCGGTTAAAGGTTGATAGCAACTGATGTTTTGTGAGCAGGGTACTACTAGCTAACTTTGTGGGGATATTGCATGGAATATGTAAAGAAGTGTACAAGGTGTCAACAACAAGATAACATGATAACCTCCACTTTAGAGGAACACCATTGTATCACCTGACCATGGTCATTGGGAAGTGTCATTCTAAGTTACTCAAGGGCTTTAAATGGCATTACATTGGTTGGACAACATCAAGAGAATAATGTGCACAGATGTAACTATAGCAACTATTCATACAATTGAACTAATTGATCTGCAGGATACTAAAATCTTTAGACCATTATCATATGTCCAACCACCACTGTTGGAGTTGGAATCATTATTAATTCCCGCTTTACCTAATTTAACACTGATTTCACTTGTGATCTATGTTCTGATTCTTCTATGTATAGAATATGTGTTGAGATAAATCAATTTCTAACCACTGATTGTATAGATTGTGGTACAGGATCTAGTATGGATATACCAGTAGAGTTACTTAAACTAGAGTGTACAAATCCCATCACAGTAGTCACAAGTGACTTTGATTCAGTGCGGGACAAGTAGACGCTCCTTGTCATCCATGTAGATGATGACAACTTAGCAGAAGATAACATTGTTTTTACATCTCCAATATTTCTTAGACAGCCTCCTGGAAAGCTACCACCCCCTTCTGAGGTAACACTTATTCCATTACCTACCACACCTAGATCATCTAGTCAACCCATCCACCACTATCCTACAAAACCTGCACCATATTCACCACCTGAGCATCACTATGCTCATATTCCATCATTACCAATCAGCTAGCCCACCCTTTTCCATCCTTAGATGGTCCCTTATTAGACAACTCCATTAGATCGTCTACATTATACAAGCCACTACCCTAAAACTACTCTTTATACCTAACCACCCATTTATAGACCCTTCTCCATCCTCACTACATTCACCACCTAACCCCTGCATATTACACCTTACTGTACAGAAGTTATTAACATTAATTATTCTCTATAATTTATTGTTTACAACAAGGTTTTGTATGTCTTGTCTAGACCGTCCAGGTGATATCATTTTTGTACCACTTTATACAAAAGACCTTGGTTTTTACTATAGAGGAGATGGTTAAGGTGATTAGTTGTAGTTCTTCTTATCCCTCAAGCTTGGCGAGGGAGTTCTTCTTTTCCCACTTATCTTACATGTTCATTTGATTGATTTTATATTTAAGACAATATGTGTGATTTAAGTGTGGGAGAGGAGATTTATAGTTTATGAATTATTTTACTTTTTTTTATTTTATTGTTTTTTGTTTTTATTTCTTAAATAACTTTTACATTAATAAAAGATTTTCTGCATATTTTCATTAGATTTCCAGGAGCAGCTAGTGGTTGGTTGTTTCATAATTCTGGAAAAATTGGATTCTTGGTTGTTGTTGTTTGGATTCTCTATAAATTTTGCTGAATAAGTTGGTTTTCAAAATTATTGGGTTGAATCTTTTGTTCCTAATGAGATTTTAAGCCATTTTGATAAACCGTCTAAAGGACTATCTAAAGTTCTTTTTAGTGTGTTTTCGTTCATGTTTTCTTATACTCTAGAACTTAACTTTCTGCCTGGGTGCTACAGTAATGTAAGAACAATTATCATGTTGGCTTCAAGTGCAAAGCCTTGCATATCATCTGAAAAGTTGTAGAGATGCCCAATTATTTGGATGCACCTGATAGGCATTACATTTATTACATGGGCAACCCTAAAAATCTGGCCAAGAATAAAATGAACATGCAAATTTGTTATCAAGTAGACATACACATAGAAGAAGTCTTCAAAAGAGCCCTCATTCATATACCTTATCAATTGCATAACACTTTGCACTACAACAATATCATCATTATCTAAGCTCTCCAACATGCATACACTATTCGAAAAGGGACATTTAACACTAATAACCACCTATATTTAGAGAAATAAACTAATACAATAAGATTTGCCCAATCATATTGTCCTTAGTTACAAATCACTCTCGACTTGGTTCCTTGCTAATTCCATCTAAACATCATTATCATCTTTCAAACAAACAACTCACTATCATTACCTTCGTATGAACTAATAGAAATTTCGGCCTTAGAGTTATAATTTGAGTGACTCCTACTCAATTGACCTTTGATAGTCTTGATCTCAAATCGTATCATTCCACCAAATGAAAATTTTCTTGACTAAATTGTCCTCCACATACTTACCTAAAAGACAGAGTGTTAAAAAAGCAAAATGTACCTCAAATATGAGCATTATCATAATTGTACTTTACATACCCTCGACTAACATCTATAATAATCAAACATAGACAAACCTATACGTGTTACAACACTTCCTAATCATTTGTTTGTTTTTGTTTCGATCATCAAAACCAAATACACAATCTCTCCATTTTCTCACATGAACTTCTTTTTCTTGACACTCATAGAAACGCATGCATCCCAAAATACTTTAATTAGTAGAAATTCTTGCTATTTATCCTTCCTTGAGCTTGATGCCCAATCCACAGATAATATTCAAAGAAAATGTCACTCACCTATATTTTTAACATCTTGATCACTATTACGGGACATATTAAGTGAATAATACGATAATCAAGAATTAGATGACTTGAACGAATAACCAATAGAAATATATAAATAAAAATTTATTAGAATTTTATAAATAAATAAAAGATTCTTATACTTATACTATTTATTAATTACATATTTATTTCCTTACTTATATCTCACTTAACTTGAACAGAAGATTGTGATAGATAAGTCACTACAAGAAAAATGTTATTTAGAGACTAATTTTTAGCTATAAAATGAAATGGTTACTAATTGTGACCAAAATAGTCACCAAATTAGATTTTGATTGCTAAATAACTACAAAATAGAAGTAATGATTGAATTTAGTGACTAATTAAGTCAAATAATTGATATCTAACATTAGCTACCAATGTTTTAGTGACCTATACCATTAGATTCTAAATTAGTCTCTAACTTAATTAGCTACTAATTTAGAATCTAATGACATAGGTCACTAAAACCTTGGTAGCTAATGTTAGATACCAATTATTTGACTTAATTGGTCACTAAATTCAATCATTACTTCTATTTTGTAGTTATTTAGCAACCAAAATTTAATTTGGTGACTATTTTG
>Ga0099824_1000618_pt1 | contig 43840 bp, 22 predicted proteins | sample SiratrowhiteBW_FD_76837 | JGI IMG/M metagenome (GOLD analysis project Ga0099824, IMG submission 76837) | Root nodule microbial communities of legume samples collected from California, USA - Siratro white BW | ecosystem: Host-associated > Plants > Roots > Nodule | place: USA: California... | reverse complement strand
TTGCTCTATATATCAAGTACATGAATAAAATAAATCATAAGTTATTTCATTGCATATTTTGAAAACCAAAAATCTTAACAAATGGTTTCAATGTTATCGTTCTTACGAAATCTGTAGAAAAGACAAGTTATCACGAAAGAAGAAAAATTCTTACAAATTGTTATTTCATTTGGAGAAAATTATTATATATGGATGGTAAGAATGCAAACTTATCTAAAGGTTAGATTTATGAGAAGTTATTGAAGAAGATTACATCATTGATCGCCGCTTGAAAATTTCAGCATGGCATAATTGAAAATTCAAAAGGAAAAAAAAAAAACAAATAAGACAAAGATGAAGTTGTGTTTATTTACTTATGTTTTACAAATAATCCTTACCAAAATTATGATTGAAGGAAACATAAATATTAATAAAAGTGCTAAAGTTGATAAGGGAGTTTGAGTAAAGGATGAATGAGTATCAGGTAAACAAATTTTTGAAAATTGCTAAAAAGATAAAATTATTGGAAAATGAGTTTCAGTGGTAAAAGAGATATAAAACATCTATTTATTACTTTATTGAAAAATACAAAAATTTATATACCATTACTTTAATAGAAGTTATATGTATTGAAAAACACAAAAATTTAACTACCATTTTAATAGAAGTTATATAAGCACAATTAATAATAAAATATCGTTGTTGAAGATACCTTATTTTATATTATAATTATAAAAGGAGCAAATATCACAAAGATAATAGAATGAGTTGGTCATCCAGGTATAAAATGATACAAATGTGATTAATTCGACATGTAAAAAAAATATTCAAATCCTGATATTGTCAAATTATCAAGACCATAATCAAAAGAATAATTACTTCTTGCATTATCACGTCTTATAGTCAATAAATTTACAAAAAGGTTAACTTATAGATAGTGATTGTTTCAATCACATGACACACGATTAAGAATTTTTAAAAAAATTCAAAAAATATGATATCTCTAAAATAAGAATAGGGAATGAAAAAATATTTCTTATACAAGATATATGAATAATTTCAATTAAAATTTATTTATTTATCAAATTAATTTTTTATGTCTTATATTATCCTAACATTAATCAAAATTTGTTGGTTAACTATTAAAAAAATATATAAGAACATCTATAGTTTATTTGAATGAGGAGACTCAATTGAGATAGCTCTGTTCGAAATTGCTTCCATTACAAGAAAAAAGTTATTTAAAAAATCAATATTTAGCTATCAAATGAAATGGTTCCTAATTGTGATAAAAATAGTCACCAAATTAAATTTTAGTTGTTAAATAACTACAAAATAAAAGTAATGATTGAATTTGGTGATCAATTAAGTCAAATAATTGGTATCTAACATTAGATATCAAAGTTTTAGTGACCTATGTTATTAGATTCTAAATTGGTATCTAATTAAGTTAGAGTATAATTTAGAATATAATGGTATAGGTCACTAAAACTTTGGTAACTAATGTTAGATATCAATTATTTAACTTAATTGGTCATTAAATTCAATCATTACTTCTATTTTGTAGTTATTTAGCAACTAAAATCTAATTTGGTGACTATCTTGGTCATAATTAGGAACCATTTCATTTGGTCGCTAAAAATTGGTCTCTAAACAACTTTTTTCTTATAGTGTTAATTCATCATGTATATGTATTGTAAGAAATAAATTATCATTTTAAGGTTTAGAGGGTTGCAAGACATGTAGGAGTGTCTACTGCGATCCTTTAGTCAAAACACTCTTGAGAGTCCACTAATACTTTATGTATGTATATGGGTTGAAGGACCATTTATACTTTATATTTGCCATATTTATTTTTACCGATAAAAGAAACGGCTTAAATTATAACATTTTTAGTTTTTTCTTTTCTTCATTATTTTTTTTTTTTTGACAACTTTTTTTCTAGTCTCACGTTATTTTATTTGTTTTTTCTTTTGATTTGTATTGAGTCACAATGTGTTATCACCCATTATAGCTTCTGTTAAAAAAAAGTTACTGTATTAAAGAAATTATTGTATTAAAGAAATTATTCTAACAAGAAAGAGTAATGCATTAACCAATTACTTGGTAAAATATCTTATCCTTATTAGAGTGCCATTTTTTTCTCTCAAGCGTAAGTGGTGGCTTATTCAATTATTGCTTAATACATTAACTGGTCTCAGCATCAATTACATTAATTACTTGATACCTTGCCCAAACACATGCTACACTTGACAATTATTCCACGCTTATTCTCAAGTTCTAGTTATAAAACCCATATAGATTGTTTAAACCATCCCTATCATCTTGTGTTAGACTCCGTCGTATCTCTGTATATGTAGGTGCCATAACCGCGTCAGAAACGTTACTGTGTCCAAGCCCAAGAATGTGACCAATTTCATGCAAACCAACAGTTTGAAAATCAATGCCTGACCCTGTAGTGGTCCACCTTTCAGCTCCATCAAAGTGTAATCTTCCATCTTCTGGGGCATAAGCATGAGCCAGAACCCCATTTTGCCCATCAAAGGGGTTCAAATCAAAGTGGAAGCCACGGTGGAAGCCATAGACCATGTCAGATGAACCACTGGTTTCAGTGAAGCTAAAGCTGTTGTTCTCTCCCCAGGTTTCAAAGGCATTCCTCATTGCTTGTCTCACTTCGTTCATGCTGATTGAAACTCTTGCACTTGAACTGTGTCGATAGGTTAATGAAAACTTGCTCCATCTTGGATTCCCTGGGAAGTAAGTGTAGTTTTGAGGAGCCGATGACAAATCATTAGGGTTAGGGTTAGGGTTAGCAATGGTGGTGATATCAGGCAATCCACAACGTGGGAGGCTCATGGTTCTGATGGTTTGGTCATCCACCACACCACCGGTGTGCAAGTGATGGAATTCTTGGTAGTGTTTGAGAGCAGATTCAACATTTTCATCGAAGTTGTTGTTGGAAGAAGATTGTTTGTTTATTTGGTAGCCTAAATGACTGAGGTAGCTTCTGAGTGTGCCTACGCCATTGGCTTCTTGTCCCTTGCGAATGCCCCTCAGGTTGTGGAGAGTTTTGGTGAATGGAGTTGCAGAGGCTCTTTGCTCAACAGAGGGAAATGGATTCACCAAACATAGTACAAGGAACAAGATTGGAGATTTTAGAATATTGAGAGACACAGTTGAGAAGAAAATGGAATTAGGGTTCTTGGTTTTTGTGAAGGTTTGAAGTGTATTTTGGTGCATGGATGGTTGGCAATTTATAAAAGGGAGGGGAGTTAGGCTATTTTAATTGGCGTGGTCAAAAATGGCTATTAAGGAGATTTTTTGTTTATATAAAATTTACTAAATTCAAATGTCTAATAATCTTTTAATATGTTGGGTCACACCTAAAAAAATCTTCGGTACATCTAAGACAATTTAATGATATATAGAGGGTTGATTTAAACGTGTAAATTAAGCTTCAGAATTTTATAAACATCTATTTAAATGTTTTACGAATTGAAGAATGGTTGTTGTTTAATTTGAAAAAAAAAACGTAATTCTGATTGAATTAACATCACTACAATTACAATATATAAAAGAATTTATCACACCTTTTATAAATCAAGAGAGTTGACCAAAAAAATACTATATCAAGAAAAATAAAGTTGCGTATTATTTCAATTTAGATGGTAAAATTGAGTGAATTTTATCAAAGTTCTCACAAATTTCTTTTTTTTTAAATATATATAAAATAAAGAAAACTGGAAATTTTGGGTTAAGCCTCAAGTTGTTCTGCTTATAGTGCAACTAGCCATTGGCATTGATTAGAAACATTTGACATATAAGTTTGTTTAACTTAGAAGTTATTATTGATAATTTATTCAACTCTAAGGTATAATATATTCAACTTTGTAGTCTATATCCAACTTTGTATCGAACTTATTGAAGTTCATAATTTACTTTTCTTATACCTTGCTCTAAATAATTTTAAAAGCTTTTAATAAAATTATCTTTTCCTATTTCAAAAATAAATACTCTGAGCTTTAATTAAAGTGAACCTTAAACCTTATTTTTTTTTAAATAAACACCATAAAATTTATTTTCATTTTATTTATTCTTAAATTTTATCATTTTTATAGATAAAGACTTTTAAATGTAATTTTATTATAATATATCTTTAAAATTTATCCCTTTAACGAATAATTTCTTTTATCCAAATAGAGCTAAAGTGATTGTAACAAAATTAATTTACTTATTATTTTGTTACAATTTTTTGTAGATTACAATAATGTTTGCTTACCTGAATCCAAATTCGAATTGAAAAAAAAAACACTCATCTAAAATGGCCAATATAATTAACGTAATTATCTTATTATTAACTTTTTAATATAATTGATATTTTTATTTTATTGATTTGGTAACTTACAGTAATACTTTTAAATCTTTGTACAATATATTTTAGCACATTTTTTATTTAAATTAATAAATAGAATTATCATAAAATATTTATATTTTAATATTTTTTTAATTAATTATGAAAAGCATGCTCTTTATTTGCTTTATATGATTTATTCGCCTATAAAAAGATTGCTCTATATGATATTTCTCATCTATTTTAACTTTATAAATTTTAATTTTAATTTTAATTTATTCATGTGATTGATATATATATATATATATATATATAGTAATGTTATCTGAAGATATTATATTTAAATAGGTTGATTTCAACAATTAATTGTCAATATAACCAAATAAGAAGTAAATATTGGTTATAGATTTGTAAAATAGTTTTAATCATAAAAGGCCCTTTAAGATCTCACAGCTTGATTAATGTTTTTAGTATACCAGAACAAATTTTAGATAACAATATTTCATCATATATAAAATGTACATCGTGGACAAAATTGTGTAGTTTATAAATTTGTCGGGTTTTTTTAAAAGAGTAAGTCATATTGGTGACGTTTGGGTAGAAGAATGTTTTTAAACTAAAAAATCACTGTAAGAATAAATAGTTTTAGTACCCATTAAGAGTAATATAAATTATTAACGAAAATTGAACAACTAATATTTAATAATTTAATTATGAAATTAATCAAACTAACGATAAATAAATAAAATATAAAAAATAATAATACTACCATCACAACAGTAAACACTTTAAGTAAACAAAGCATTTTAATTAAAAAAAATTATATCAATCTAGTCGACATTATAAAAAAGTTTAAAAAAAATTTCGATTTAAAATGAGTTAGCCTAAGTCGTAGAAAAAATTGGTAACACATTTGGCAAGCCGACATTAAGGAGATAAAGAAATTGTTAAAGTTATTAAAAACATTTTCAATTTATTTTTAGATTTGAAACATGCATATATAATTATACTTCCAAAGTCAATGTGAATTGTAATTTTAAATCCAAATTCAATATTAATATGAATTGTAATTCCAAATTCAATTATAATACTAATTAATGAATTATGTTAAAAGTTATCAATGATTTTAATACCTAAGTCACCTACCTCAAGTGGATCACATGCATTCTTTCAACTAACTTCAGCAATTTTCCTTTTTTTTATAGCCTCACCTCTAAAAGAATTTAGCTTCTAGTTTCTTAATTTGGTTACACACGCTTATTAGGGTTTTGAAAAAAGAAAAGTAAAATAATGGTAGCCATTGATCACGATTTGATGAAGTAAATCTGGCCAGTCATAGATAGATAATTTGCCCTCGCACATAGAGAGTCTAAATTTAATTTTATCTTACGTAAACCCAAAATGATCGTTCTATAGGATTTCTACCCATGAATAGTCATGCCAAGATACTTAATACTTAAATGATAACATCATTTGCCTATTATTTAAGCATTTAGAAAAAACTTGTAATTCATGTTGACTAACTCCTAACCCCCCACATGGCTTTTATAAAAGTTAATTATAAGACCTTAAAGTAATTCAAAACACTGTAAGATAACTTTAAAGGTTAACACATTTTTTTTATGTGGGTTGACAAAAGATAAGTATGTCATCCGCAAGTTGTAGCAAATCTATGTGCATTCCCTTTCTACCCACAATCACACTCTTAAGTAAATTTTTACTTTTAGCTTCTTGTACCTACCCCTGACTACAGGTTCAGGTTTACCCCAATCTACTTCAGACCAACCTGACCACCCAATAGTCAGTGCTTCCTTACACAGAACAGGATTAATTCGTGATTCTGAAACAGTTCTATATTATTATGTGTAATTACACCCTTTTCAAGGATCTTCAAGGACAAGAGTCTATAAGCATAGCAACAACACACAGGAAGTATCATTTATCTCATTATACTCATACTCTTATACTTCTAAACACTTTTTCCTTAAACTCTTATTAACTTTTGAGTGTAGCATGCAGGTGGATCCCATTCGGTTCAACGCATTCGGTTCAATGCTTGTGGATTGGAGACCGACGACACTTTGGGAAGACGACTTCGACACGGGTTAGGTAAGAACACTTTCCCTTACTAAATTTATGAGTCTCTTCGCTAAGAACAGGAATGGCGCCAATGGATCACCTTACCTAAGTCGCTTCTAGTGGTGGCTCAAGGCTTTAGGAGGCCTAAAGCGAATAAAAAAAGATGAGGCTTTTTTTAAATTAATAAAATAATTAAAATTATGATATTTTTATCTAAAATTTATTTTGGAGCTTTTTTAATGCAAAATTATTTATTAAATTATCATAATTAATTTCATTTAAAAAATCTTTTTCAATAAACAATAAAGCTAATCTGTTTAATCTTTATTGAGATATTATTAATCTTAAATAAGATTTTATTAGTTTAAATTTTGAAAAACTCCTCTAAATTAAAGCAACCCTGATCCATCTTATCCATTTATTGTCAATAAGGCAAGTGGCATTATATCTCTAGGAATAAAACCAGAATCCTGAAAACATAATATGGCTCTAATAACATCATGCCGAAGCCTAAATCCTTTATCAGATTAAGCGAAGGTAACCGTTCTTTCATTGCGAACCATTCTTAAAGACTACAATATTATGTAACCACAATTTGGATCAAATCTCTTTTCCAGGAAATACAAGTAATTACAAGTCATTTTCCTTCTTTAGTTTCTATGTCTAATGAAGTTTAATTTCAAAAAATTATCAAGATTATATTTTGAATAACCGCGAAGGCAATAGGAAACCTTTTCCAATATTACAGCCTTTTCAATTTATCTCTACTCAGGCATAATTGAACAGCCGGTAAAATTGAAAGGGTTCCACTAAAACAAGTTAATTAACCCTCCACTATGTTTCATGATTTTTTTTTGTTGTTTGCTGTTCTTTGTTGAAGTTCTTATATCATTATTTTAAAAAGTTTCTAATTAAAATATAAATGTGATCTAAATATTCGTCATCGGGTATAATTGTTTTATATAATTAATTAACTCAAATTTGAATTGATTTTTTTGGTTTTGGGTTACATTTACGGTTGCCAAATTGCAACAACATTCTTAGATCTAGATGGACAAATTACCTGAGTTTTGTAATCACCTATTTAATTTGAGTTGTTTGTGTGTTTGGTACACTAGAATAGATTTTTCATCACAAAAAATCATGACAGTTACAGAGTGAAAAAACTGATTACTCTATAAACAATGGCCTAAACCACAATTAATGATTGAAAAAATTTAACTGCAACAAGGATCCAAGTAGGTATTATTATCTTATCACAAACTACTGTTAACTAAATGATAGCTATTTTATATTTATTTAATAAATTTCTATTATACTAAAAATCATCAGTATGAGGTAATCTGCGTTTATTCCTCTGCAAGTTTTTATATATACACCGTCTAAAGCAGAATTAAACTTCAAATTAAAACATATATAAATAAATAACATATATTATGAAGTTGTGGAAAGACTAACCTCGAAGAAGAACTAATCACCTTGCAACCTTACACACAGTTTTCTTGTCCTGATAATTAATATATGTGAATAATTGAAGTTATCTTCAATATTAAAACTTAATGTACATGTTGTAGAAATATATCTTACAGAAATTTAAATACATTTATATCTTACAGAAAAATTCAAAGAGAATACATGAACAATATTGTTGAAACTCAATACCTTGTTAAGAACAATATATCTCATCAAAATCATTTTCAAACATCTAGTTGGTACTTCAAGAACAATGTTGTTGTGTATGCCCAGCATTTTGTTGGAGATGGAGGTAGATTGAAAAGTGTCTAAGAGGGAAATAATATAGTATTTTTTTATCAACAATAATAAAATAAATAACATAAAACATTTTAAAGATGTTTGAATCTTTTTTTTTTTTAACAACAAACAATGTTTGAATCTTAAGAGATGTTCCAACCCTTGTACAATACATCATGTCCAAGATTAAGTGTCCTAAATACCAAACCAAAAACTCAAACAAAAAAATACTCTACTCAACAGAATAGAAAAACATGACTAAGAACTGGAAAAGAACAACCAAAAAACCAGAAAGAAGAAAACACTAAAAAGACACAAAAAACTTATACACTTACATAACAGAGACGGGGATCATCTAACATTTCTTAAAGTTACTATGTCAAAAATTAAAGGGAAAACAAGAGTGACAAGGATAAATCTTTGTATAGAATAATACCCTCCCCAACAAAAGAAAAAAAATATATAACCATCGCTTGGCTCTACATGCATAATTATTAATTAACCAATATCTTTCCTACCAAAAACCAACTAGCATAAGCTCTCCATACAGAAAAACAGAAGGTCTAAGCCCATCTATTGGGCAAACGCAATTACTACTCCTAATTACTATATGCAAACCCTAAATCTTAAATCCATAATCCTAATGTGGACTGCACAACTAAGGGGCATTATGGTCTCATATTCACCCGGAATGGAAATAAATTCCTTCGTCATCATTTTCTAGTTACTGAAATTTTGAAAGAAAAGCTAGGTTTCAAGGTACATATTTTTAGTCAATGACCAAATTACTCATATTACCTTGTAGCGATGTTTATTCATCATTTTCCAGGATATTATTAGTTATTGTTATATGAAGAAAACATGCCAAATCATTTGAACATTGTTTTCTTTGTTCAACTGAATAGAGTTTCACTTGTATATTACAAAGCACGATTGAATCTGTTCTACATTTTCTTTTTACCTGTGAATTCTAATAAAGCATTGTGTACAGACATACGCTCCACTTGTTATTTCTGACTCCGAGGGAATTGTGAACTTTTTTAGTTTTTTTTTTTTTTAAACAGACAAATCTTTGCTAGATGTATAGTTGGTTGCAAGGTAAGCTAAATCCAATTCATAGCAAATCTTGAAGTGTGATAGCATTGTCATATGTGAAGTGTCATTGTAATATGAACATTTTCAAGATAATGAAAATAATCACTAAGGTTAAATGTTTGATGGGTTGTGCTTCACAGTCAGCAAACTTAACGTGAATTCTGGTTTATACGTATTATTTTGTGATCCACAGTTTTTTATATGGCTTTGGTGGTTTTTAGGAATACAAATATAAAGAGATTAGCACACGAATCTTAGCAAATTTTCAGGAGACCTGTGTATGTTTTTTTTAAGTCCAGGCCAATATTGACACTACCATTATATTTGGACAGATGAAGAATTGTGTCTTTTTATTGTTGGACAGGTTTTAACTCCTCCGGGACTAAGGGGTTACATTGGATAGGACTTGGTTCTCTGTTTTGACGAGTTCTTCCTGCACCCTAATACGTTCTTTCTGCACTTTAATAAAAAAAATTTAATATCACAATTACCCTTATATGAGAATCGGATGGCACTCCAATCCGGTTGTCATTTGAAAAAAAATTAATAACCGGATGAGCAGGCCATCCGGTTGTCATTTGAAGAAAAATGACAACCGGATGACCTGCTCATCCGGTTGTCAATTTTTTTTCAAATGACAACCAAGATGGAGTGTCATCCTGTTCTCATTTGAAAAAAAATTAACAACCGGATGAGCAGACTATCCGGTTGTCATTTGAAAAAAAATGACAACCGGATGGGGTGTCATCCGGTTCTCATATAAGGACAATTATGGTATCAAAATTTTTTATTAAGATGCAGGAAGAACATATTAGGGTGCAGGAAGAACTCGTCCTCTATTTTGTGTTAAAGGTTGAGATACCCTCTTATGCTTACATTTATTATGCATTTTAATTCTTGTAAAAAAAATATATTAGATATAGAATCGGTTGAATGGAACAAGTCTAAAATCTTCTAACCAATCTTTTTTTTTTTTTCTCATTCTCTCTTGTAATGTTTCTTTATTTTACAAAAATTCAAACTCCTTAATGAAATGTTTAAAGGAAAACTTTTAGAATCTACAAATTGATAAATTTATTTAAAAATCACCAACTCACCTTCATTCTGATCTTGAAGAATTCATTTTTGTTTATAAATACTAGCATAAGCTTTTAGCAAAACAAATGACAAAAAATGGTTATTTTATCTTTTATTGATTAAAAAACCAAATTTCGTATCTCTTTTATTTGTTTTTTTTAGTGTTAAATTATTGTGTCAATGATTTCCATCACTTTTCATAAAAAAAATGTTATGGTGTTACACAAATCACCATCAAATTAACAACTAACCAACATATCATATATTTGACAACACTTCCATACTATTCATCAAATGCTAACAATATATCAATATCAAGTTTTATTTTGATAACCATATAGAGCTGTTATACCATCTTTATCATCTTGACTTAAATTTCTCCTTACCCCTTCATAACTAGGATACATGACTGAGCCTGGAACATTACTATGTCCAAGTCCTAAAAGATGACCTACTTCATGCAAAGTCACAGTTTCTAAATCAATTTCCCTATTTCTTGACCTTGGAGGCAGTCTCCTTCTCCAACCTTGACCCCAAACCCAAACCCAATCCCAACTTACACCCTCACCTGACCCAATACTCTGACCACCTGGGTCAGTGCTCCATGACTCATCAGCGTCAAAGTGTAACCTCCCATCCTGTGGTGCAAAAGTATGGGCCAAAACCCGACCTGGCCCATCAAATGGGTGTCCATCTCCATGTTTTCGACGATGAAATCCTATGACTATATTAGGGTTAAGATTAAAGTAAGAATAAATGTTATTCTCAAATGGAATTTCGGTGAAAGTGAAGTCACTCACTTTTGACCAACTTTGAAAGGCATTCTTCACTGCATACCTTACAAGATCCATTCTAAAAACGTTAGCACTTGACACAAACTTGTAAGTTAATGCTCTCTTTGACTCTTCCCATTTTGGTGACCCTTGAAAGAAGCTATAGTTCGCAAGAATCTCCAACTCTTTAAGATTGTCATGTGGGGTGACAAAATCAGGTACTCCACAACGTGGGAGGCTCATCTTTCTTATGGTTTCGACATCCATGTGACCTGTGGCACGTAGGTGATGAAACACTTGATACTCTTTAAGAGCAATCTCTACGCTTTCATCAAAGTGGTTGTTGTGTGAATAATTGTTTAGGTAGCCAAATCTTTTGAGGTAGCTTTTGAGTTCTATCATTCCTCTAACTCTTTGTCCCCTTTTGATTCCTCTTAGGTTCTCGAGAGTTTTGGTAAATGAATACTTTATAGCTTTTATGCTTCTTGGCTCAACAATTGGAGATGGTTTTACTACAAAGAATAGAAAAAGTAAGATTGAAAATTTTAGAAGATTAAGAGCCATGAGTACTACTAAAGAACTTAGGATTACTACTAAAGAACTTAAGATTTGTGAATTGTATGGATATGAAACTATTTATAAATTGATCAAGGATATTTCCTTACAAATAATATGTATTTATTACATATTCTAGTATATATACGTAATCATTGACTAATTATATTTATATTTGTGTAAGTATATTATTTTATTTAATATAGTTATTATGATGGTATTATGTGATTCAATAATTTTACTTGTTAAATGCGTATGTTTTAGAAATTATGTATATAAAATATTTTCATATGCACGCATACTTTATTAAAATTTATATTATATGAAATTAGTTACCAAATTTGCTAATCCAATTAATTTTAAACGGTTTAGTCGCATAGAGATACTATTCTTCTATGGCCAATATTAATTAGTCTATGGCCAATATTAATTAGTCTATATTACACTATATAGAAGGTATTGTATTAATTAAGCTATATAGTATGCTAATAACTATTAATTATATATCCACATATATAGCCCACAATGTATGACCGGGTGAAATTAATAGGAAACTGAACATGACTTGCATAAGCAATTAAAAAATGGATTATAAGTTTAAATTTAATTAACTCACTTATGAATTATACAATTTTAAAATCGTTAACTTCTATATATTTAACATTTATCTTTATTTTATTTGTATCTATATGTCTCATATAAAAGTAACATTTATACAATTCAAAAATACTTAACATGGATTTAATTTTGACAATTTAGTAATTAAAATATGAAATTTATTATATAAGATGAATATTAATAGAATCTTACTAACATTATTGACATTAGATATTGTTTTAAAATATTTGAAAGCAAACCAACAATTATAAATATGATCAAACTTTAGTTTTTTTGTTTATTGTTCAATAATTTTATTTTAATGTGGTGATAATGATATTTTTTTATCACTATTTTGTGGGAAAATATTTAAAAGTAAACTGAATAATTTATAATATTATATTTTAACTGTTAACTATCTAATATAAATTTTATATATATATATATATATATATATATATATATATATATATATATATATATATATGTGTGTGTGTGTGTGTGTGTATTTTAAAAGTAAAATAGATTTGAGCATAAGTAAACCTTAATTGATCAATTTCGGGAAGTTCTTATTGATTTTTATAATCTCTTTTCCGTTTTTTTAAGTAGATATCTTTTTACAATGAAACACAAAGAATATATATCAACAAATCGTCGAAAGTTAATTGGTGTAAAAATTGAAGTACTTCTCAATAAAATCTAATTCTTTCATATACATAATTAAGAATCAAATTCGTCATAGCATGTTCCAAAATTCAATCATCTATAAATTATGTTTGACTTTGTTAGACTAATCAATAAAATTCTTATATTAAGTAAGACACTTAAATGAGTTTAATTCTTGTATTATTTTATTTATATTCTTTAATTCAATTAAAAAAAGTGACATCTAGTAACAAATAAATTCCACCCACTAATAAAGGATCTTTAATTGATAGTGCCCACAAATTCGAGACAAAAGAAACACCCACGGCAAAGAAAAAAGTTCAAAATAATAAAACTAATGGCAAAAGTTTCTTAAATTCACAAAAAGGTGTGGTCGTGGCAGGATTCAAATCAAGAAAAACAAAACACCTTTACTTTATTTAATTTAACCTAATAATCTAAAATGTAACCTTCTATGCCCCTTCTAAAAAGGCACTTAGTGATGATAACATTATGGAAAAGGTCCAAAACATATACTTATATTGGTCCCAAGAAGCTTCTAATGTAGAACTTTTGGGATTAGAACTCTAAACCCACAACCACATGTGTGCAAACACAATAAAAGAGGTGCCTAATTAGTTCAAAAGTACCTTGCAATTTGAAGCAATTAGATTAATTATCAAACTAGGTAGACAAATAGCAAATAAATACTATGTAATTCTAGAAAATATCTTCTAAAAGATGTGGTAGACATATGCATAAATAAGAAGTGAAGCTGCCAAATTTGATTCCTCAAAGCCACATAACTCTCTCCTATAGCTAGGATTGCATCCCTCTCTACTCAAGTTTAAGCTTGAAAAAAATAACTTTTACCTATGAAAATATGATCATCATGAAATTCATATCTATTGCTATAAATTTGATTTGAATCTAAAATGTTATAGAGCCTATAAACCTCATAAATGAAGTGTGCTCATTTAAAAAAAAATGAAAAACTAAATTTAGGTTTGAAATTATCCACTTTATATATATAAATATATATATATATATTTCGATTTGTTGATAAAAACAAAAAAAAAAACAAAAGCAAATTAAAAGACACTTAACTAAAACTCCTATTATTCCAAATACATTAGTGACCATAAAACACTTATAGGTTTATTTAGAATCTTCAAGCATATTTGAGTACGTTTATTTCGGTGAGACTTACATAAAGAAGTAAACCGATGGAATAGACATTAGAGTACATCAATACATAACATATCATGCTGATAAAAAAAATTCGAAAAAAAACGTAACATATTATGTATCAATAATATATCGATGAAATATTAATGTGATAGTTATTGAGACCAGAGGCAGAGGTTGTTGGTAACGAAACATGATATCATTTTCAATTGCTAGAAGATGACATATTTTCTATAAATTATTAATTTTTTAACTTCATTTTGTCGAGTTATAATTGTTTTCTAAACGGTAATATATTGAAGTTTGTTTTTTTAGGATTCATGTAAACATTAGCTTAATATTTCTTAATCATTTTTGTATAAAGTTCGAACATTGTTTAAATGTTTTATTTTATTTTATTTTTTTATTTTAGATAAAAATATGTATCACTATAGTAAGAAATGAGATATAATAAGAGATATCACTATAAAATAATTTTAATAGATTTTTTATTCACGAAACTATTATAATACTTAGAAGTGTTTATGACAATTTAAGAGATTGATAATTAACTAAAATGAGAATTTTTATTTAATTAGATTTCCTTTTACTATAATTGAATTTATCGGTTTGGTTTACCATTGATACTTCAGAACTAATCAAAACTAGACTGAAATCAATTATTTAAATATAATTATATTACCTATTATTTCCTTTATATACTAGATGTGTATGTGAGAAAAAAAAAAACATAATACTTCAACTTGATTTATATTTATAAATATGTGACAGAAAAATAACAAATTACTTATGAATGAGGTGAAGGAAATTTTCCTTTCATGATATGAAATTTTTATTGAAATTTGTGTAATGTTGTATAAGTGTGTAGAAGATTTGTTAAGTTTATGAGAAGTAAATTTTAAAGGTTATTTAGTACTTGATTACTTATGTTATAATATATTATTGTAAGGTATATCAATTGTTTTGTAGTTTAAGTAAGAGTTAAGTCTTAATAAAATTAAGAATCAAGCTTTCATTAAATTATTATTATGCTTGAATTGCTACATTTTTAAATAAAAAAAATTATATTTTAACAATTAATTATAACTTTAAACTAAATGATAAATACTCAATCTGATATCTAACAATTGATATTAGAATTAATATTACAAATTTAATTCTTAATAAAATTATTGTTCAGAAGAAATTATTATAAATAATATTAATTATCTTGTTACTAGACAAAGTAAAATATTAACAATAACTTAAATTTATTTCTTTTTCTAAAATATAGCAGAGCTAGGCTTAAAATCTTACTCAACTCAGAACAAACCATATTTTTTTTAATTTTACTTTTTAAATATATTTTTAACCATAAAAAATGCACTAAATATAATTTAAGGAAATATTTTTTTTTTATTACACACAAAAATTTTGGGTACAGAAACTTTGCCCAGACTCCTCTTCCATGAAGTAACTAACTATTACTCAAATGTTGCTTCCTGCAACTCACTTCCCCTTCTTCCACACTTTTCCCCTTCCTTCTTCTTATTCTTCTTCTTCTTCTTTTCATTTTTTCCCTTTTCAATTTCCCAAAACCAAAGCCAAAACCAAATTCCTCATTCGTTGTTCCACTACCAACTATGAAACCCGATCCCGTCGCTCCTCCGCCATTGAACAAATTGCGGAGAAGCTCCGCAGCCTCGGCGTCACCGAAGAGCCTCCTTCCTCCTCCGCCGCCGAAAATCGTGTTCTGTTTCCGCACGAACTCCCGAAGCAGCTCGGGGAGGAGACGTTCGAGCCGAGCTGGAGCACGCCGCTGAACCCGGTGCCGGTCCCTGGGAGCGGCATCGCGGTGCTGAGCGCGAGGGAGGTGGCGAGGCGGAGGAAGCGGAGGGAAGAGGAGGTGATGAGGCGGAAAGAACTGGTGCCGACGCTGGCGGAGCTGAGCCTCCCGGACTCCGAGATTCGGCGGCTGACGGCGCTAGGGTTCGCGGCGAGGCGGAAGGTGCGGCTTGCGAAGGCTGGCGTCACGGAGCGGATCGTGAACGTGATTCACGAGCTGTGGAAGCGCGCCGAGGTGGTGAGGATCTTTTGTGAGGAGTTTTGTAGATATGACATGAGAAGGACTCATGAGTTGTTGGAGGTAAGTTAACAAACACCACTGCCACTTTTTGTATAGAAGTTCTGTTTGTTTACACAGTTTTCTTTGGCTTTCATGGATGCTCATTCATGAAATTGGATTAAGCTTTTTCAGTAAATTTCTTTATCAACACTATGTTTGAACAGAAACTAAGAAAACAAATAATTAGTATTTTTTTATAAGGGCAAATCAATTTATGCAGTTAACCTTAACTTTTGTAAAAATTATCTCATATAACATTTTGGAGGTGCATAAATCAATTTTAACTTCTGTGAAAGAAAATAAGATTTATTTAAAATAAACTTATATACTTAACTTTTGAAACAGTCTCATTTAGCCTCTTTTTGAAAGCTGTGATGTATAGATTGATTTAATTTATGGAAAATTCTATTTGTTTTGCCTTCTTAAGATACTGGGTGGATAAACCTATCTACAACACCTTGGAAAAAGAAATTGAAACGGTAAAATGAATTGGGTTTCTCATACAAACCAAATCAACATTCTATAGAAGCTTTCTTAATTTAATTTTGCAAAAGGCTAAGGTACATAAGTTGGTATTAGAAGAGCATACTTGTTTTACCTTCTTATTTTCTTCTTCTGCAAGTTTTTATAGAGAAGTTTATTTAAACCAAGACTTTATTTTCTTATCCTACAGGAAATGCTTCTAGAGAAATTTATTCAAATAGATTTTAGTGCAGTGAAAATGAGATTTGGCTTTGTAAACGACTTTGTTGTTTATCTTTTTTACTCGGTTAAAATGTTAGAAAACCTCTTCAGCTATACAAGTAAATGTAGGAAAATCCAATGTGCTTCAGAACTCAACAATGCTGCTCTTTGAAGCTGTTAAACGTAGGTGTTCATGAGTGAATATAGAAAAATCCCACGTGGTTCAAAACTCAGCAATGCAACTCTTGAAGTTGTTAAACTTTTAAGCTTTCTGCCTGTGCACCAGTGAAATTGACACCAATTTGCAGGGTTTGATTAAGTTCCGAGTTCTAGTTGTTAAGTTTGCATTTTTTTTCCTATAAAATTACAACAATGTTACTTTATCTTCAGGCTGTCTCTAGTATACAAGATATTGTTAAAAATAAAAGATAATGATTTGTTGTTTTCATTGTTACCCGGGGCAATTTTTTCGAGTCAGGTGGCAAAGTGAAAATAAAGTGTTATATTTATAATTATAAGTTAAAGCATATGAAGTGAAAATAACCAAACTCAGCCCAAGTCTTCAGTCACAGGAGCTCGTTAACTCCCCCTTCAATAACCCATAGTTGGAGAGCTATCTGCGTTTTAGCCTTTTTCTCCAGCATGATATTATATTATGGTGCCCCGTGTATAAATGATTTGATTGTATCGTTTTTTTTTTTTTTCCTTTCATTGTCAGAGAAAAACTGGAGGCCTTGTTGTTTGGAGATCTGGAACTAAGGTAATACTGTACAGAGGGACTGATTTTAAGTATCCTAACTTCTTATCAGATAAAGTTTCGAGACAAGACAATACTAGTGATGGTGCTTCGCAACTTGTCAAAGGCAATGATGAATATTTTGATAAAAGTGAGAGTCACTTATCTGAATCAAAATCAGCAGCATGTGATGTGGAAAATTCATATGTCGAAACAGCAAAACCTGCACTGATACTAGGTGTTGGTACTCCCAATAAAGTACGATTTCAACTGCCAGATGAGGCAGAGCTAGCTGAAGAAGATACAGATTGCTTGCTAGTGGGGCTTGGGCCAAGATTTACTGATTGGTGGGGAAGTGACCCTCTGCCTGTTGATGCTGATCTTCTACCTGCCATTGACCCTGGTTATAGGAAGCCTTTTCGTCTTCTTCCATATGGTGTGAATCCTAAACTAACAGCTGATGAAATGACCACTTTGAAGAGACTTGGCAGACCTCTACCTAGTCATTTTGCATTAGGTAAGTTTGAGCTACTTTTTCTTACCTGACCAAAATAAGGTTTAATTACTTTTCTTCTTTTGTTTCGCAGGGAGAAACAGAAACCTTCAAGGACTGGCTGCAGCAATTATTAAGCTTTGGGAAAGATGTGAGATAGCCAAGATTGCTGTGAAAAGGGGTGTGCAGAATACCAGCAGTAAGATAATGGCTAAAGAGTTAAAGGTCAGTTATTGTTTTCACTGATAATTTTCAGATTTTATAAAATTTAGCACTTATAATATAAATAATTTCTTCGAATTTAGGTTTTAGACTTAACTCAATTTTATAAACTATCTTTTAATGTGATATTTTGCATTACATTTATATACTACATTTTAGTCATATACAAGTCAATATGGTAATAAACCTCCTCCTTTGAGGTTGCAATTAAGGAAAACTTTAAAGAGGTCACAACTAAGGTGGGGTAGTGGTAACTGCAATTAAAGCTGGTTTTCAAATCTCCCCCTCAAGACTTTGCCTGTAGTATGGCAAATGCTGTTGGCCCAACACTCTGGTATCATCTTAGAATTTTTTAAAAGTTTAAGCTTAACTTAACTCTACAAAATTAGTTTGTAGGGTGAGGTTTTGCATCTTGTTTCTATATATCACTAGTCAATGTGGGACTAAACCATCTTAGCCCTTGTAGTATGGCAAATGCTGTTGGCCCAACACTCTGGTATCATCTTAGAATTTTTTAAGTTTAAGCTTAACTTAACTCTACAAAATTAGTTTGTAGGGTGAGGTTTTGCATCTTGTTTCTATATATCACTAGTCAATGTGGGACTAAACCATCTTAGCCGTATATTACGAGTCCATGTGGGACTAAACCACTGTTCTGAAATTGCAATTAAAACAACTCTCAAAGAGGCTCCAACTAAGGCAGGTTAGGGGTGATGACAATTAAGGTATCTTTCTAACACAATTAAATATAATGAATGCAAGTGTATAGCCTGTTAAAGTGTATGACTTCCTTTTCTTTTACCATATATTGTGTGTGAATGACATTCTCTGCATTTAACTGCTATTATTGACTAATTAACCAGGCAATGCCTCTTTAGACAATGTCAATAAATTAGTGAGGTCATGATATGATGTTGACTGATCAACTGCCAGATTCTTTACTAGTCATAAGTGCTAAATCGTTCTTTTAGTACTTGTGATAACTATAGATTGTAATCACCTTGTGATGTTTCTTTTATTTGGTGTAATAAAAATAAGTAAAATGTATCTTGTGAAAAAAATCGAATTGTGTTGACCTTTAGCATGACTCTTGAGGACAGGAATAATAGACCTGAAGATTTGAAACTGATAGGGTTGGCTTTTTACTTATCTCTTCTCTCTTTTTCCTGAGATGAATAAAAAGACACTGATCCACTATCATTTTTTAATTTAGTATTACATCACTGGTCTGCAAACTGTCAGAGGAACCTGTTAAACATGGGTTTTGTAGCAATAGTAAACACATAAATTTAGTGTAATAGTAATATTTGAGATGGTTGATTTGAAATTTAATTACAATTGAATCTTGTATAAAAACCAAAATGAAATGTATGATACCATATCTGCTTCTCTGCAGCGCCTGACAGGAGGAATTCTCCTTTCTCGGGATAGAGAATTCTTTGTTCTGTATAGAGGAAAGGACTACTTGCCTGCTAAGATGTCTTCAGTCATGAGAAAGCACAGGAAAATTATAATGCACCCACTGAAGGCTAGACACAGTTCATCAGCTAAAGTCACTCCAGAACAGAAAGGGGGAACCGTAGAGTGTGATTCTGAAGTACTGGTTACGAACTTCCAGAAGGATACTAAACGACGAATGTTGACTAAGACTGAGTTAGCTATTAAAAGAATTAGCATCAAATTGTCGATGGTATGATTTCATTAAAAATGTCCAATTTGCTGGTTTTTAGATTTTCCTTTTGAGTTACAGATGGTATAGGTCTGACATACAGGCAATAGAAAAAAAAGCAAAGGCGGAAAAACTTCTAGCTGATCTGATAAATGCAGAGAGTCCCCAAGAACAAGACCTTGACAAAGAGGGTATTACTAAAGAAGAGAAATACATGCTGCGGAGGATTGGTTTGATGATGAAACCCTTCCTATTACTAGGTGATTTGTGAAGATGATTTTTGACGATCACAATCATAGATAGTTGATTGTTCTAAATTTGGAATAAAATGCATGACATCTTGAAAGCTATTTAAAATACATGATAACAACTTCTTCTGATTATTCTCAGGTAGACGAGGAATTTTTGATGGAACTATAGAAAATATGCATCTTCATTGGAAGTATCGTGAGCTTGTGAAGATAATATGTAATGGAAGCCTGGAAGATGTTCATCAGATATCTCTGACCTTAGAGGAAGAAAGTGGTGGAATATTAGTGGCAGTAGAGAGAGTGAGAAAGGGCTTTGCAATCATTGTGTATCGTGGAAAGAATTATAGTGCCCCTCCTTGTCTGAGGCATCAAAAGCTTTTAAATAAAAGGCAAGCTTTGAAGCGTTCTAAAGAGGCACAGCGCCGGGAGGTAAAATTGTCCTCGTCGATATATATATATATATATATATATATATATATATATTGGAAAAGGAATTGACTGCTAAACTTGTATGATATAAATACATCACCTTATTCCTTTTTACTCATTTCCTGCAGTCGTACAAGCGTGGAATCTTGATGCTAGAAAAGAAAATAAATGAACTGAAACTTCAGATGGTAAGTGGTCCCCATTTTTAGTATTGTGTTAATGAAATATTTCTCCCCTTGATTTGAATTATGCAATATGGATTATTCACGTGATTAGATTGAGATTGAAGAAGAGGATAACAGTAAGCAGATAGTTGAAGCGTGGAGATTTGACATGGTAAACTATCTCATGATACTTCTTTAACTCTGTAATCTCCTTTCCATATTACAAATACAATATTAGCATTTTTGTTACATCAGGCCAGACTATGATCTATTATAAATGTTTAGGGTTAACAGATAACATCAAACTTACGTGCCTTTCTCTTTTTATCCCATGTTTTAGTGGAAATAAAGAGGAAGGATGTGATCCATTATAATTATAAGTATTTAGGGTTGACATCTGACCTCTAACTTACATGCCTTTTCTTTTATGTCTTGTGGAAATAGGAAGAAGGATATGCACAGAAGGAGATAAGATGGAAATACCAAAACTCCACTGTATATTTGAGGAAAATTAGAAATGAAAATCTTTTGAGGGTTCCACGTATAAAAACAAGTCTCCCTAAATTGTCATGAAGTACGAGGGAAACGTTTATTACATTTCCTCGTTTTTTCTTTTTTTACTCTTTAAAATTAAATAGTTTTTAACATAAAAATCATAAATAGTAAATAATTTTATTTAAGAAAAATATTAATATAGTAATAAGATTTAAAGGTTTTAGTTAAACTTTTTTTGGGGAAATTACACTCACCTTCTTTGAAGAGTCATCTTAAATGACACTCATAACCTCTCTAATTTTTAAATAGACCTCTCTTATAATTTTAATAAAGTAACATTAACCCCTTATTTTATTTAAATTTACACTTGTATTGAAATATGTAAATAAATAAGTTAATAAATTTATCCTTATATTTTTATCACTATTTTTTCTATATTTGATAATGCTCTCAGAAATGTAACTTTATATATTTTTATGACATGATATTATTGGATGAAATGGTTATTTTATATTGTTAATGTATATTAATTAAATCCTTCAATTTTTTTGCTAATAAAAAATCTTCAAACTTTATATTTTAAAAATTTAATTTTAATCTTCATAATTTTATTTTGTTTAAGTTGACATGACATGTTAGTTATCTTAAACATGTATAGCAAAATAATAAGTTACCCTTATATTTATTACTATTTAATTTTTTATGTTAAATATTGTTCTAATAAAAATCTAAATATTTATATTTTTATGATTATTTGATGAAAAGTTTGCTTTATATGGTTCATGTACAATCTAATCTTCATAATTTTATTTTTGTTTAAGTTATCATGTTAGTTATTAAATAAAATACGTTGTGCAATTGTATTATTTTCGGGAGAGGTAAGTATTATTTTTTTAATCTTTTTGAAAGGTTTTTTGTACAATTTATTTATGTCTACATTCAAATTTCTCCACCTTTTTCGTTCTTACTTTTATTCATCCAAATAACAAATCTTTCTACTTATTTCTCTTCGACTTGTATCCTTCGTTTTTCTTTATGTCATTTCTTTTCTCTCTATTTCACTTCTAGTCCAAATAAGAACACATTCAAAGTATTTAATATTTGTTTCTATTTATCATGTTATGTGGATATGCGCTTGTGTTATTTGTGAACATTGAATGTGTCAATGGTATTTCTTTTTTTAGTTGTTTTTCTGCAAGATTTATAATGGTGTAATTTACCTTTTTATTGAAAAGAACAACAGCAGCATGCAAAATTCTCAACAACACCCAAACATGAAATTCTTGTGTAGATTCACTTGTTTATAGTCAAATGACTAAACTAGAAGACACTCATTGTATGTGAAGGGATTAATTGAAAAATAATAGTAACTGACTATATTTTACGGTTTAATGAATAAAAAAATGTGTTATATGGTACTGAATTGTCCTAATTTAATACTTGTGTGAATTATTTTGGCCATGATTTAAGCACTTGATTTCAGAAAGTTTCTTATTGTTGTAATGAAGATGGACAAAATGAAAAGTGATAACGGTATGGGAGTATTTGACTAGTAGAAGTTTAGTAAGAATTATTATTGCATTGTTGTTACTGGTATTGAGTCTCTAAATAGTATCTGAAATATTTTATGGCTCGATTCAAGACTACAGACAAGCAAGAAGCTTTTTCAAATTCCATAAACTGGAATAAAGAAGCTTCTGTTGACAATCAACAAGCAGTACAGGAGCGGCCAGTTGAGCTGATTGATAGTGGTGGAGTTAATAAAGGTGAACAAGAAAATTCCGTAAGTTGGAAATCTCCTGGAGAAGTTTCTGTTGATAGTCAACAAGCAATACAGGAGCAGCCAGTTGAGCTGATTGATAGTGGTGACGTGCATCAAGGCAAAGAAGAAAATTCTATGAATCGGAATTCTCCTACAGAAGCTTATGTTGACAATCAACAAGCACTACAGGAGCAGCCAATTGAGCTTATTGATGGATGTGGAGCTCATCATAATGTACCAAAACATTCCATAAATTGGAATTCTCCTAAAGAAGTTTCTCTTGAAAATCTACAAGCAATACAGGAGCACCCTGTTGAGCTTATTGATGGATGTGGAGCTCGTCAATATGAACCAAAAAATTCCATAAATTGGAATTCTCCTAAAGAAGCTTCTGTTGACAGCCTACAAGGAGTACAGGATCAGCCAGATGAGCTGATTGATAGTAGTGGAGCTCATCAAGGTGAACCAGAAAATTCCTCTAGTTGGAATTCTTCAATAAAAGCTTCCATTGGCAATCTACAAGCAATACAGGATAAACCAGTTGAGCTGATTGATGGTGGGGGAGCTCGACAAGATGAACCAGAATCCTGGCCTAGTTTGATTCACAAGGAAACACAAGTAAGCACACAGCTTTATAGATTAGAATTGAACTGTTGACTGCAGTTATATCCTGGATTATCATCTGGTTTTGCCAAGGTTTTCATTTAACTTGATTTTGGCTTATTTCTATTTTAATTATTGATTTGGTAAAATTATCGTGGATTTCAGTTGGATGAAATGAGTGATTCTGTGGCTGATACTGAGCATTGCATCTCCAATAGCAAGGCAATGGAGCCATCAAACTCATCATCAAAATGTGATCCTGAACCATCAGCTCCAGTGATAAATATGAGTTTTCCTTCTAGATCTCTGCATCTTTCAACCAAAGAGAGGCTTCTTCTACGGAAGCAGGCCTTAAAGATGAAGGAACCTGTTGTTGTCATAGGTATTGTTTTCAGTTATACTTTCTTTTTGCCAATATTGATTGTTCTAGGTTCTCGGTCTTTCCGGTTTAGTGACATAAACTAGTTTTAGCAGTAACCGACTAGCTCTCTAGGTTTTGGTTTGTTACAATAAATAATTGACAAAAACTGTTCGCGTTTCCTTTCTCACTTTTTCAATTGATGTCAACATCTTGAAAAAATTTCATTCTGGATGATGTATTAATTACTTTTTCTCCACTAGGCTCTGGAACTGCTGCCTATTGATGTGTCTTGTGTTGTATTTCTTTTGTATTTTCCTGCAATGATGCTAATTGGGAGGAATCATCTCTCCTTCTCACTCTTTTCTATGGCCATACAATTCTCAGGAAAGAACAATATTGTGTCTTCTGTTGTGCAAGCAATTAAAGTTCATTTCGAACAGCACCCTCTTGCTATAGTTAATGTCAAAGGAAGGTCAAAGGGGACCACAGTTCAGGAGCTGGTGTTCAAGCTAGAGGTGCGCATGCTTAAAATTCCTTCTTTTTCCTCATCTCTTCCTCGTTGAATCTTTCTTTCTTACCCCGAGCAATCATGCTAACTTTTCTTTTACCCTGTTATTCTTGCAGCAAGAAACAGGTTCCCTTCTAGTCTCTCGGGAGCCTAGTAACATCATACTTTATAGGGGTTGGCCAGCAGATGAACCTTTCCCTGCAACAAAATTTAATAAAATGAGTAAAGAGGGATGGACAAAACCACCCAGGAGCGGGAACATGAGAAGAAGAATAGGTATGATAGAGAAAAGAAGATTTGGTACTAGGATAGGGAAAAGAAGTATTGATAGGACAAGGTCAAGGTCAAATTTTAATTTTAGGAGAAATTCTACCCCCATCTTTGGCCATAGTTCGTAACATCATAATTTAGTTAAGTGAAGTCAGAGGAAAATTTGGGGTGATTTGAGAATATTGAAATATTTAGTGGGAAGAACCCCCCAATCAGTAACTGAAAAAGAAATATTATAACAAAGAAGCCTCCACTAATTTTGAAGCCTTCCTTCACATAGTGTTTTGTTTCTGTCAAACCTGTTTTTTTCTCTTGGACTCAACTCACATGTCTCATCACATCTCCCTCCCATGAACAAAATACTCATATTTGGGCTATAGAAGAAAAAAATGTTAGAAAAAACGCATAAAGTTTATTAAAAACATGAAAGATGTAACTGTCTTTAAAAACATAAAGGGGTGAATGTTTATTTAAAAGTTAAATAGAATACGAATGATGTTTGAGTAAAAATAAGGGAGGTGAATATTTATTTTAAGAGGAGGTGGATGATATAGTATAATGTTAGGGAAAGTAATTACAATTTTTCCTAATAAAATGAATGAGTGGGAATAAAAGAAAAATAATTATTTTTTTAATTAGGTAAAAGAAATATTATGTGATAACAGAAAAACAATTCTAGAAGCATAAAAAGTATTTTATTCAATTTGATTTACTTTTTTACTATTATTTAATATTTCGTATTAAGATTTACTTGAAGTATCTAAGTTGTATTAAAGAAGACCATTTATAGATGAGAATAGACTTCAGAATCTTAACTAGTAAGACAATGAAAGAACACTGTTTTTTGTTAAACATAAGAATAAAAAATGAGCACTTTAAAAAGGATTTGGTTTAACAAATGTCACCCCTTTTTAAACTAAAAGAAATATTTAAACTCCAAATACTTTTGTAACATCGTAATTAAAAAAATAAAAAAAAATAGAATTACAATATATTAGTTATGATCAATGCCACAAAACGACAGATTATGTTAAAATTCCGTATTGAAAAAAATAAATAGAAATCAAATAATGAAATTAAAAAGGACGAGGGTGAAAAATAAGTAAAAGAAAAAAAATGAGACGATTTTTAAGATACTTGGATTATTATAAAAATATTATTTATTTTTCAATCTCACTATTTTCTTTCTTCTCTTTTCTGTTTTTTTAGATACATTTTCTTTCTTAATTTTTTTTCTTTCAACCTCTCGTCCTTCTACTTTAATCCCCTCTAAAATTGTTAAAAGAAAAAAAACCTCCCAAATGATGTAAATATTTAGTATTTTTTAAGAAAATAAGATAAAAGGAAAATTGAATTGTCTTTCTAATTATTTAATAAGGATGGCATATCATAATCTCATCTAAAAGCAATTTTAATTGTTAGAAGGAAAGATTTTGCATCAATAAGTCATGGAAAAATTCATATAAAAAAACTAACATACAGCCTTAAATTTAAAACTTATAATAGATTTGCTAGTTCTTTTTATTTATATATGGTATATACTACTCATCTTTAACTAACATGGGACTTTTAGTTTACTTTTAAATTCCTAACATTAACTTGGCGTTAATAACCTTATGATAAATATTACAAATGAAAATAAAAATGAGTAAAAATATGTAAAAAAATAAAATTTTAATTTTTTATTCAAGAAAAATAAGTAAAAGAAAAAGAAGAGAGAGAAAGAAAAGTTAAAATAGATGTTAAATAATATTGATAAATTTTTAGTACTACTAATCATATTAATAATCGAATAGAACCATATTTATACTTTCAACCACCTCTAAAACAAAGTTAACCATATTTATAAATAGTTAATCACTTGTAAGAATCAAGGGTTAGAAATTAGTCATATTTAAGCATGTAATTAACCGTGTGTAATAGCTAATAACTTTCATCCATTATTTACCTGATGCAAAACCCATTATTAAATATTTCAATAACTCCACAACCTCCTTAATTACATACACAACTCCCCTAATCACATATTATAACAAAATACATTAAAAAACAACATAAAAAGAATTAATCACATTAATAATTTATTTATAATAATTTATAAAATAGAATTAATCATATATATATATATATATCTTCTTTTTTTTGGGTGGAAAATTGATATTTATTGAAACACTATATAGAGAGTATCGTTATCCATGTCTATGTTCATGGACTAACTAACTTCTTCTCTCAAATGTTGCTTCCTGCAACTCACTTCCACTTCCATTCCTTTCCTTCTTCTTCTTCTTCTTCTTCTTCTTTTTCTTTTTCTTCTTCTTATTCTTATTCCTCTTATTCTTCTTCATTATTTCACATTTTCCCTCTTCAATTTCCCAAACCCAAACTCAAATTCCTCATTCGCTGCTCCAACAGCACCGAAGCCGAAACCCTCCCCGACTCCGCTATTCAGCGAATTGCCGATAAGCTCCGAAGCCTTGGCATCGACGACAAGTCCTCGGCTCCTCTTCCCGCTCCGGCCTCTGGCGCCGGCAAGATCTTCGTACCGCTGCCGCAGCACCTGCCGAAGAGGCGCGTGGGGCACACGATCGACCAGAGCTGGAACAAGCGGGAGGAGCGGGTGCCGACGCTGGCGGAGCTGAGCCTGCCGAAGGCGGAGATAAAGCGGCTGACGACGGCGGGGATGTGGATGAAGCAGAAGCTGCGGGTGGGGAAGGCGGGGATCACGGAAGGTATCGTGAACGGGATTCACGAACGGTGGAGGAATTCGGAGGTTGTGAGAATCGCGTGCGATGATCTCTCTGCGTTTAACATGAAAAGGACTCATGAATTGTTGGAGGTGAGTAAACAAAGCAAAACAAAAACCCCATTGTTTCTGCTGTTTCTTCAAATTGCTTGCATTTCAAAATGTAACCCTACAGTGTGTTCAAAAAAGAGTATTTTGCGAGCATTTTTTCCTCTTGTTTGTGCTCTTTGGAAATAGCACAAGGTTTGGAGTTGAAAGCCCTGGAGATGTCACTCAGAATTCAGAATCATAGTAGCTAGAATTTTGGCTATATTTGGATATTTTTTCAGAAACACTTGCAGGAGAACAAAATAGTAGCTAGAATTTTCTCTTCGTTTTCGTAAATTTCTGGGTAAGCACTTCTTGGTGAAGGAAATAGTAGTTAGAATTTTGGTTGTGTGGATACATTTCTCTAGAAGTACTCATAGAAGAAAAGAAAAACCAAGATGAATTGATTTTCTCTCTTAAGTTAAAATAAAATTATAGCACGTTTGGTAGGACGTCATCAACCATTGACGGACGTCCCTCTGAAGTATCTCAATATTGCTTCTGCTATCATTTTAGGATTTTAACGTGTTTTTATCTAAGTGTACACAAGATTCAAGAAACCAAACATACAGTTACGCACCTTGGCTTCAGTCCGGGAAAAACTAGGTGAGATTTATAAAAGTTAAATGTATAAGTTGATTTTTGAGACACTTCGTTCATTTTAATTTCTTAGTTCGATCTCTTATTAAGTGAACAAGTTTATCCAAACAAAACTTTTAATTAGATTGCCTTTCTTAGATTGTCATCAATCATGCATGAGATTTTTTTCCCCGAGTATCAGAGATGGTAATAAAAATTCTTCAGAGAGAACACTCTCTGACATTTGCAAAGTAATATTGCTATTATTGTAAATAAATAAAGAAATAAATAAATAAAGTGTGCTCTATATGAGAAATTTTTACTGGCCAGTGTGCTGGTTGGAAGAAAAAAATAAAATCCATGCTTGACTTGTCTGGTATAAGATTATTGGCTTTAGTAACAGAGGAGTGCTAGCAACTTATAATTATTGATTTAAAAGTCATATCTATTATCGTTGGTGATTTCTGTTGGTTGACATTGACAGGGTAATTTTTTTTAATAATGACAGGTCGATAGCTAGTTCATTGGGGGTTGGTGTTAAGGTATTACCTTTTTCTATTAGTCCTAGGAATGTGATATTCAAAGAACTAGATGAAGAATGGAACTGTGAATAGCACAGTGACCGAATATTATTGAATACTGAGAGAGGGAAAGATTTACATAGAAGAGATTGAATTAACAAGTCAGAACTGATATAAAGAGGTCACCTTGCCTTATATAGCATGCTGACTCGCACCCCACAACCCTCACCTAACTAGCCTAGTCACTTGGACTAACGGCTTTACAGATTTCCTAACAGTTGGAAATCCAATTCTTGCAATTTGCAACCAAATCTGTGTATAATTTCTCTCTCTTTTTTTTTCCTGGTATAAAGTTAACAATTAATACATGACTACTTCAAAATTGGTGATATTGTATTATTGTATCAGGATAGAAAAGTAAGGAATTCAACCGAGTGATCAACAAAAACTTTTCAAAAGAAATCAATAACAACTTTAAAGTTTAAGATGTGGTTGTGTAGCACCCAATTCATGTACCTGTGCAATACTAAGAAGTTCCGTTCAACCATAAGTAAATGCAGGAAATACTATGTGGTTCAAAGCTCAGCCTTAAATTCTACTAGGTTCAGAGCTGAATTCCTACAATTGGATTTGCTTAATTTTCCATTATCAATTGATATGATTTTATATTTGGTTGTTGTGAGAATGCCATTTTATTTTCATGTGTGTTTTCAGTGTATTCGTAAAATGGCAAAAACATAATTTTGGTTTTTTCCCTGATCCTGTTTTCTTTGCAAATTCTTGAAATCAAGAGATAAAGTGAATATGTGACATTTGTAATTATTAGTGAAAACGTACGAAATTAAAATTGAAGTAGAAAATAAACCTAACATTACCATGGTTGCAACCACGTGAGGTTTTCTTCAATAAACCTATGACTGAACGGGCTATCTGCATTTCATCCTTTTATTTACTCCAACGTGATTTCTGTGCCCCTTGTGTAATTATGTGATTGCCACTGTCAGAGAAAAACTGGAGGCCTTGTTGTTTGGAGATCTGGAAGTAAGATAATATTATACAGAGGGCCTGATTATAAGTACCCTTACTTCCAATCTGATAAAGTCTTGAGAGATGACCACAGTGGTGATGCTTTGCAACATATGGATGAGGATGATAAAGGTTGGGATAAAAGAGAGAGCCACTTGTCTGAAAAGAATTCAGTGACATACACTGGGCAAAGTTTAAATGCCAAAACGGCAAAACCAGCTTTGATACAAGGGGTTGGGACTCCCAAAAAAGTAAGATTTCAACTGCCAGGTGAGGCAGAGCTTGCAAAAGATGCAGACTACTTGTTAACAGGGATTGGGCCACGATTTTTTGATTGGTGGGGATATGACCCTCTGCCTGTTGATGCTGATCTTCTGCCGGCTGTTATTCCTGGCTATAGGAAGCCTTTTCGCCTTCTTCCATATGGTGTGAAGCCAAAACTGACAGATGATGAAATGACCACAATGAGGAGGCTTGGCAAACATTTACCATGTCATTTTGCATTAGGTGAGTTTGGCTTACTTTTTCTTATATGACCAAAATTAGATGTAATTGTTTTTCATGTTCTTTTGTTTCACAGGTAGAAACAGGAAACTACAAGGATTGGCTGTTGCAATTATTAAGATTTGGGAAAGATGTGAAATTGCCAAGATTGCTATAAAGAGAGGTGTGGAGAATACTGATGGCGAGGTAATGGCTGAAGAGATAAAGGTCAGTTTTTTCTTTTTTTCTGATATTTTTCAAATTTATGAAATTTGGCACTTGTGATTTAAATATCATGGTAAATGGAAGTGTATAACGTGGTGTGTATATTGCTGTCAACCACTATCATTCATTGATATCATATTGTAAATTATTTGAGAAGATGATTAGCAAGTATATATCACCCTGGAGGATGGTAATTAAATTTGCATATTTGCTGTCATTTTTATTTTCATTCTACTTTTCATACTTGAACATCTATGACAAGTGGATGCTGGATATGTTTGCATTATATCAAATTGTATAGGATGTTTCCAATCATCCTGTAGGTAAAATTTCGTAGTGCCTGAAAAGAAATTCATAATTCTGGTTACTTCAGCTTGCAAGTTCGAAATGACAATTAGACAATTTGTTATAAAAAAAAGTTGTTTATTCACTTTCTCTTTTCCTTGTATCGTTGTTTTTGCTTCATAGAGATTATTAGTCATATTTTGGTGGAAAACATCTAGCACACTATGTTTAGAGTGCTCTGATTTATGAATGTGGGTCAAAATGGCATAATCAAAAGATCAAGAGATGTCTTGTAGTACAATCCGTCAGAATGTAATTAATGATTAAAATTCAGGTATTTTGAAGTAAGCTGAACCCAATACCACACAAAGAACACCAGCAACAACCCAAAACACAGATCAATTTCACACTCAACAAAACCAACACTAACCAGAAATTGAAGATATAGACAAAAAGAAAGTAACGCCTCCTAATCCCAGAGTTATGACTTTGTAAGCCAGATAGTTGAATTCCTTTATAACTTCCTTCCTCCCTACGCCCATTCATTTCCATGCTACTTCTTATCATGATTGTTTACCACAATAACAACCTCTTGTATAGCATAATGCCCCTTCCCATTTCTCCCATGTGTTCCTCTCCTTCTGGCATCAACTCTTCATAATATTGGGTTGGGCCTCTAGTGGTTGTCCAGCTATTCATCTTGATGATATTGGATTCCATCATATTGCAAACAACTGGCTTCTGGTGATTGATTTTGGGGAATTTATGTATATTAGGAATTTCATAATGTAGTATTGAATATTGACTAATCACTGATCATCCACTCAATGCTTATTTAGACAATGGTAGCAGATTGAGGAGGTCAAGATATCATGTTGAAATGGAAACTCTATTAATTGCAAGTTGCGGAATGATGTTCTCGTGATAAGTTCATTAAATCTTGTGATGTTTCTTTAATTTGGTGTAATTAAAATAAGTAAATTGAATCCAATCATAAAATTCATCTTATGATGTTTCTTTAATTTGGTGTAATTAAAATAAGTAAATTGAATCTAATCATAAAATTCTTATCAATTTTGACCTGTGTTGAGAACAGGAATGGCAGACCTGAAGTCAAGTTTAAAACTCGTATATTTGGCCTTTTGCTTTATCTTATTTTCCCAACTTCTGTCTCGAGAGACGAATAGAAGAACTCAAAGATCCACTATCAGTTTTATATTGATTGTATTACTGATCTGACCGGCTGTTAAGGCAGCTAGTTAAAATTTTGTAGCAACATGGAGCATAACATATTTGTTTTTTGTAAATACTAGCTTGTTATAGTTGTTTTAAAGAACTTAAATAAAACAATTTTGTTTATGGGAAAAAAGTATATATAATACTATTATATCTCAATTTCAGTTCAATAAAAGGATATATTTCTCTGCAGTATCTGACTGGAGGGACTCTCCTTGCTCGGGACAAAGAATTCATTGTTTTCTATAGAGGAAAGGACTTCTTGCCAGCTGCAGTGTCATCAGCAATTGAACAACGGAGGAGTATTGGAATGTATAAACTGAAGACTGGAAATAGTTTGTCAGTTACAGATGCTCCAGATCTGAATGATGGAACCAAAGAGTGTGATTCTGAAGTAAAGGGTATGAACTTCCAGAAAGATACTAAACCAAGAATATTGACTGAGGCTGAGAAAGCTATTGAAAGCACCAGCATAAAATTGTCAATGGTATGATTTCATTAACAAGCACCAATTTGCTGCTTTTCAATTTCTTTTTTCGAATTACAGATGGTATAGTAGCTTTCACTTTCAGGCCCTAGAGGAGAAAACAAAGGCAGAAAAACTTCTAGCAGAGCTGGAAAATGCAGAGAGACCCCAAGAAGAAGAAATCAATAGAGAGGGTATTACTGAAGAAGAGAAATACATGTTGCGGAGGATTGGCTTGAAGATGGGTCCCTTCCTGCTACTAGGTGATTTTGAAGATGATGTTTGAAATTCATAATCACATATATTTAATTGTTCTGAATTTGGACTGAAATGACTGACTGAGACCTCTATACCTCCTATTTAAAGTACTTGACTTGAGACAACTTCTTTTCCTGATAAATCCTCTCTTCTTTCTCAGGTAGACGGGGGGTTTTTGATGGAACGGTGGAAAATATGCATCTTCATTGGAAGTATCGGGAACTTGTGAAGATAATATGGAATAATCAGAGAGCAAGCCTGGAAGAGGTCCAACAGATAGCTAAGACCTTAGAGGCAGAAAGTGGCGGAATATTGGTTGCGGTAGAAAGAATGAGCAAGGGCCATGCAATCATTGTGTATCGTGGAAAGAATTATAGTCGGCCTGCAAGTTTGAGGCCTCGAACACTTTTAAATAAAAGAGAAGCATTGAAGCGCTTTAAGGAAGCACAGAGCCGCGAGGTAAAGTTGTCAACATTTGTATTTGCAGAGGAGCTCTGTTAGCTTATCTGTTTTCTACATTTTTTTGTGAAAAAAGAGAAATGGAAGAGCAGGTGGGAGAACATTTATTTACCAGTATGTCGCATGTAAAATGATTATCAATAATAGTTTATAGATTGATTTTGCATCACCTTTAATAAAACGGATCTTTTATATGTAAATGTTTGAGTAATTTTCTTTTGAAAAAAAAGAGTTATTTTATGTTTTGATGTAATATATGAGAAGTACTTAATATTTTACTTTTTAATATTTCAGCCGGTTTTTCAATGTCGTAAACATGATACTTTATTACAAGCACCAGACTCTAGCTTAGAACATATAATTTGATCTTTTTCCAATGCTTCATCTGAACATGCTAAAACATAATATTGGTGCTCGACAACTGAACACTACATGTGTCATGAGTCTTCATCCTCGTCATTCAGTTTACCCCATCATTTGAGAAGGGAGTTGACCGCTAATCTTATATGGCATAAGTATCAAAAACTTATTCCTTTCTTTCTCCTCACTTCTTGCAGTCATTGAAGCTCCATGTTTTGAAGCTAGGTAGGAACATAGACAGATTGAAACTTCAAATGGTGAGTGCCTCTTGTTTTCTTTAATTGTTCCTGCAATACATTTTGATTTCAATTAAGGGATATAGGTTATTTACCTTATTAGGCTCAAGATATGGAGGTAAACAGTAAGCAGACTCCTGTTGACAATCCACAAGCAATAAAGGAGCAGCCAATTGAGCTGATTGATAGTTGTGGAGGTCATAAAGCCAAACCAGGAAATTCCATTAACTGGAATTCTTCTTTTGAACCTTCTGTTGACAACCAACAAGCAATACAAGAGCAGTCCGTTGAGCTGGTTGATGGTGGTGGAGCTCATCAAAGTGAAGCTGACAATTTCATAAATTGGAACCCTACCAAAGAAACTTATGTTGATAATCTGCAAGCAATGCAGGGGCAGCCAGTTGAGCTGATGGAAAGTGGTGAAGCTCATCAAGGTGAACCAGAAAATTCCGTGAATTGGAATTCTCCTGAAGAAGCTTTTGTTGACAACCAGCAAGCAATACGGGATCATCCAGTTGAGCAGATTGATGGTGGTGGAGCTCATCAAGATGAACCAGAATCCTGGCCTGGTTTGATTCCTAAAGGTACAGAGGTAAGCAAATGACTTTGATGAGAAACGAACTGCTGACCTCAATCCTCTCCTGGATTATAATCTGTTTATGTCGAGGCTTCCTTTGACATTTTCTGAATTCTTGCTTCTTGTCTAAATATTGATTTGGTAAAAATTATCTTGGACTTCAGTCGGATGGAGTTAGTGATTCTGTGATTGATACTGAGCATGGCATCTCAATTAGCGAGGTAATGGAATCATCAATCATGTCATCGAAGAGTGATGCTGACCTATCAGCACTGGTGAGAGATATGAGTTCAAATGAGTTACCTTCTGGATCTGTATATCTTTCCAACAGAGAGAGACTTCTTCTGAGAAAACAGGCATTAACAATGAAAAAGCGGTCTGCCCTTTCTGTAGGTATTGCTTTTGGCTTTATTTTCCTTTTGCAGTGTTGTTTGTTTGTTCTACGTTGTCTACACACTTTCCAAGTTTATCTAAGTTTATGCTATGCAGTCTTACTAAGATTTTTTTTGTTTTGTAGCTCTATCTTGTGTGGCTTGCTACTTTCTATTTTGTTTTTCTACCTTAATTTAATAATATCTTAGTTCTAGTTGATGTAAATTTTCAATTAATATCAACATCTTGAATGGTCTTCATTGTCGATGATGTATTAAGTACTTTCTTTCCACGTGGATCTGGAGGCTGAAGCTTCTGTTTTATGATTTGCCTTATTCCTTTGGTATTTTCCTGAAATTATACTAATTAGGAAGAATGTCTTAATCTCTTTATTGTTTTATGGCCGCAACTTCTTTTCAGGAAAGAGCAATAGTGTAACTGGTATTGCGAAAGCAATCAATGCTCACTTCCGGAAATACCCTCTTGCCGTAGTTAATGTCAAAGGAAGGGCAAAAGGGACCTCGATTCAGGAGGTGGTGTCCCAGCTAGAGGTGCACATGCTGAAAAAATTCCTTCCCTTTTTCTCATCTCTTCCTCGTTGATTTTTTTTTTTTTTAATTTCATAGGCTAATATCATTCTCTAAATACCTTAAATTTGTTTTCTCTATTATTCTTGCAGCAAGCAACCGGTGCCGTTCTGGTATCTCAGGAGCTTCACAAAGTCATACTGTACAGGGGTTGGGGGGAAGAAGAGAAACCTAGCACTGCTATAAATGTTAAGAAATTGGGTAAAGAGGAAGAGGCAAAGCCCAGTATCTCTCCTCAGCTCTGGGAAGCAATCAGAATTGAATGTGGATTGCAGTAACAAACATAACACTGCTGCTCATTACTGATCAAAGTTTTTACACACATTGCCAATTTTCTCATGAACAACAACACTAGGATTTATAGAGATAGAGCTACTTCGTCAAAAAAGAATTTAGAATTCCTGATTATTAATATTGAAAAGTTTAGGTTGTCAGAAATATTTGATTGTATATTTGTATTGGGATGGAGAACACCAAACAAGATCTGGAAAAGAAATAGGAAGTACACAACAGGGAGAGCTTAAGTGCCTAAACTTATGTCTGTTTAAACTCATGTAATGGCTCCCTGATCAATTCAACCAGGAATAGGTAAATGTAGAAGTCCGTGATCAACAATCAAAGTGAATTATGGCGATGTGGCAAGTGATGTTGGTAGTTTATGTGGGCAGGGTGTTGAATGTTAGTAATGTGGTAGTTGACTTGGCAAAGCAGGTGCTGTCTGTGGTAGATGATTGGACGTGACACAAGTTTTGCATTTGTAAGAATTTACGTGATCAGATAGTCATAAAATTTTGCGTCTTAACATATTAAAATATTCTAAAGATTGTGTTTTCTGTGGCGAGGTCCCAAACTATGAGGCCTGGTGTTGGGATGAATACAAATTCAAGATGGTAAGAGGGCTCAATAACAATAAGGAGCCATTTTCTTTCTACACTCAAAAATCTTGAATTACACCTTTTTCCTTCTCAAATAGATATTTCCGAACGTCTTTTTTTCAGGATTTAGGGTTGGACTCAACAATTTCTCTTTTTCATAATTCTCCTGAAAGGTATCATCTCTATTGTTATGCTCTTTGAGAAAGTGCAAATACAGACTGCAAATTGAATGCATCAAACTGGCATTGAATGTTAATTCATATATCATTTTCTTATGTAATTAAATGTTAATTTATACTTCATTCTCTAATTCTATAACTTATTTTACAGACATTTATCTATCAACTAATTAAGGATTATAATTCATCATATAAATAAGGATTATCATGTCATATAAATTAAATGTTAGTTGATACATCATTTTCTAAATTAACAACTTTTTCGACAGCTCTCGTCACTTGAAAAGTTTCTAAATATGAATTATTCGTATTATTTTACTTATTTTTATAAACAATTATATGTACTTTAAGGAAAAACAAGTTTTCTTCTGAACAAGTAAATGTTAATCGGTACATCATTACATACTTTGTATAACTTATTTTACAGCTCTTGACACATTAAATAAAATTAATTATAATAATTTTATAACTAATTTCACAATAATAAAAGCATGTGGGTATATATGATGATAAAACTTATTTATATGATGAATTTAGAATCCTCAATTAGTTGCTAAATAGAAGTATGTCTTTTGATTGGTGGGTAGAGGATGTAAAAGCAGTGGTTGACTCTCGCAGCATACTACTATACAAATTGAGATAAAATCATCATTCTTTTCATCATTGCTCGTTGTAACAGCATCATAATTTTGTACAACACATAATGTCATGATGGAACGTACAAAAAATATAGTAAATAAAATTATGATTGTTTATAAGCAAGGAATGGTTTGGACAAGTGAGACATGTAATAGGGGGATTAATCTAAGATTAATTATTTTAATTAATATTTATTTAGAGTAAATTATGTCGATATTTTTTTGGATTACATATATTTTTTCTATTTCCTAAACATTTATAACGATCATTTTTTTAGAATAATACTGTGTACTGATTTTCAATTTATCAATAAAGTGTATATAGCATTCCAGATTGTCGGTGGAATGGTTTTTAAAAATCAATAATATTTTTAGGTCCTGAAAGAAAGTATCAGACAAAATCTGAAAAAGATATTGACATAAATATACTTTACTTTAATATTTTCTACAACTTTATTCTCGTATGAATATTATTATTAAGAAAATTGTCCATGTTAAATAACACTTTAATTATTCTTAGAGCATAAATATACTTTATTTAAGTGAAAAGGGTAAAATAATACACTGTATAATAATTAGCATTTAACAATGCAATTTGTTAAGGAGAATATTTTTAATAAATCATAACTATTTTTAAAGTATTAACAATAATACATTTTAAGACTAATAAAGAATTGAATGTGAAAAGCTATATATTATAAATTATGAGATATAGAACTTTGATTTCGGGTAAATTATTTAGATATAGAATTTTCTTTCATGAGTTAATGTACTAATTTAATATACCAACTTTCCTATGGCTACACATACAAACAATATTGTCATTCATACTGAAACAATTATTAATGTTGTCCTTCTAAACCGTGATGATTTTGGATTTTGAAACGCAATTTTAAATTATTTTTTAACTGTTCATAATATAAAAAAAATAGTTATAAACATTATGAAATTTAATTAATATTTAGCCAACAAGGGTTAGAAACATGATGAAAAATAATGAAAAAAAAATCATAAACAATGAAAAATAATGAAACCAGTATATTCATCAATATAAAGAAACACTAAATTATGCATTAAAATAAAAAAAATAAAAAGATCGTTTAGTATTTTAAAAAAATATAATATTAGCTCAAAAAAATTTAAAAGGTAAACACTAAAATAAGTTTTAAAAGGATAAAAATGTAAAATATTTTTTAATAAAAGAAGATGATTTAAAATGGTTTTGGTCTTTTACAATTGACATAATTGTTTTTTTAGTCTTTTAAAAAATGCAGAAATAAGTCATTTAAAAATTACAATTGTTTTTCTTATTCTTTTAAAATACAATTTGTAAAGGTCTCTTTCTGTTTATTCTATTATTGTTGTTAACATGTCACATTGCTGACACATAATATTGACCTCTTTCTGTCCATTTTAATAATATTATTCTTGCGTACGTGTCAAATAAAGGACACAGCATTAACTATCACATGTAATTAATCAATCTATTATAAATAACACATGAATAATTAAATATACCAGCTTCCATCTTTATATATATATTTTTTAAATCTATAATATTGACGAAAAAAGAGACAGGAAATTTATTTTCTTTGAATAATAAAATTGGTTGAATGTCAAAAATCATGTTCTAGTGATATTTTAAGGAGTAACAAAAATCTATATTTTGTTATGATAGAGTCAAAATCAATTATATTGATTTAAAAGATTAAAAATATATTTAAACCAATAAAATAAGATATTAAAAATATGTTAACCTCTAGAAATAACAAAATTATCATAACGTCACTGTGAAAGTAAATATATGCATATATATATATATATATATATATATATATTAATAAATGTAGATCTACCACTTATGTCTGGTGGAATGCACGAAATGAACAGATTTTATCTGTTTGGTAAAAGGAAAATACGAGAAGAAATGTTTATGGAACTCAAATATAATATTTCTCACATGTTTTTCTTTATCTTTTTAAAATATTTTTCCTCTGTTTCTTACATATTTTTAATCTTTTAAATAAGTGGATATTCAATTTTACTTCTTCTATGTTAACTTTTTTAACTCATTGTTTTTGTATTTTCTTTTATTTCTTTCTTCAGAACATATTAGCTAGCATTTCGCAATCTTGAGTTCTGCTATCACAGTGACAGAGTACAATTCAATTCAACTTTTTACTTCAGTCAAACTTGTCAGACCAAGAGAAAAAAACAGCACTATCTTCTTGTGAGAACATAAACGTATAAGTTAAAAAAAAGAAAAAAAAAATCATTTTCCATGAAAAAAATTATACTGATAGAAAACTTTAATCTTGGATTAGATTGTATCAAATCAAGATGTTTATGAAATTAATAATACAATAGCAAATATATATTATTAATTATTTAACAAAGTTTTGAAAGTGTAAGCCAATAAAAAAATTAATTGGTTTCAAGAAGACAATGTTAATAACATTAACGTCGACAGTTTAGGAAAGGTTGGTGGAATTTTTATCAATGAAGGATGGACAAGAAACCTACTGTTTAATATAATTGATAACTAAATAACTTTTTTTCTATTTTGTTTCTTCCAACTCGTTAAACTAAAAATTTGTAATATTTTTTTTAAGGACAATATTACATTTATTCTGTTCAAGTTAGTAAGAATATAAATATAAAAAATAATTAAATATTAAATTATTTTAATATTGACCATAGAGCATATGCCAATTCATTTAATTACAAATAAATATTAATTTATTAAGATAATGTAAAAGCATGTATTAGATAAAGTATTGTGTGGTAATTAACTCAAATACTGGATTGAAATTTAACCTGACCCAAATATTACGATATAGGAGTTGCTTTTGTTTGAGAGATTCGTCAAAACTTGATTAAATCATAGGCAAAAAAAAAAATGTAGAGTTATATGTTCTAATTTATTTAGAACAAGTTTGATTGATGTGTCTATACGTGAATTTAAAAATCAAAATACTAGGTGATCACACTATTTTGGAGTTGTCACTTTTAAGAGGAAATCATTATCTTTTACTTTGAGAGTTAACCTTTGCTCATGAAAATGTAAATTTAAAAAGAATAACCAGTGTTTAAGGTGTAATTATGTTTTGTTTAACAAATAAATTCCCATATTAATTTAGTCTTATAACTTTATAACGACTAATGATTATTTAATATTTCTATGAATTAAAAATAATTTAGGAGGAAGGAAAAAAATTTAAAGAGAGAAAATGCATTGGATGTTAGGTCGACAAGAGGAGTATGGGATGGTCCACGTACCAAGAAAACTTTACATTTTTGGCTTTATTCGGTTTCAAGGAAAAAAAATTGAAAGAGAATGTAAGAAAAAGGGAAATAAAATGAAAAATGCATTTTGAAAATAAAGAGTACGAAAATAAAGAAAAATTATTATTTTAAAAACAATAAATTAATTAATTAAAAACTAATAATTATACAATTTATATTTATTATAAAGAAATGAGAAAGTGATAGTTTTAAAAGTAACATTTCTCTTTAATTTTTCAGTTTTCTATGTTTATATATAAGTAAAAGATTTAATATGTAAGACCTTATGGAAAAGTGTTATCATTCTTTGTGACTTTTACTTGGACAAGTAAAATATTTTTTCCATATTAATTTCCTTCTATCACTTACTTTTCATTTATGTTTATTTCTTCAAAGAAATAAAATTAATAAAGATATTTTATACACACCAAAATTTTAAAAATATTGTGAATAAAACTTTTAATTATTTTTATACTGTAATAAAAATATAATTATTTTTTAAATTCTCCTGTTTATATTTAAACAATACATCTTGTCTATTTTATTTAAAGCAGTAAATAAACTCTTTTTACTCATTTAAATAATTAATGATATATATATATATATATATATATAAACTATATAAAATGTTTTCACAGAAATCACAAGTATCCTTCACTAAAAACAGTCCTCACTTGAGTGAAGTGTAAGCATTTTTTTCAAGTCAGAGCAACTTTATGTCAATTCCAAAAGTTGATAACAATAGAAACTCTAACACAATTTTAACACATTCACTAGAATTGACTAAACTGTACTAGAAATTTGTGGTTGTCAACAAAATGCTCACATCAACCACCTGAATTATGCATTATTTCCATTTGACATAAGATCTATGCTTCAGACATGTCCAAAAAAATTTAACATAAAAAATTAGTAATAATTTATACACTTTTTTTCTTTTTTTTCATAAAAATGGTCTCTTAAGATAAAAGTCAATGAAATCACTAATTTTTAAACTGAAGAATACTTTAAATATATGATAATCATTATTAAAAGAGTTGTAAATACCACACAGAACTATGACAACCACACATAAATCTATAAAGAGACATCAACCATGCATATATAGATCTAGAAAGAAAAAACTATATGCTTAAGAAATTGTTGAACATGGTTAATTAAAAAACTTGAGACACCATAACTCATGCAAAGAATGTTACACGCTAACCTGTGCTTGTTTTTCCACAATTCTTGGTTGTTTTTTCCACGCATGCAAAAGGAAAAGCAAGGGTTTCCATTGCGAAGAAGATAAAATTGTGGTGCGTGTGTAAATTTGTCTGCAACATACCCACGTTAGCAAAGAGACAAATAGGGCATTCATATCATTATTTTATTGACTTTACAGCGCTATAGAAAAAATAGATTACTGTAGTAGATGATGGTAGCCCTCAGGAACCACCCTAGGTTTCATAAATGGATCCACTCTCCACCATGTCAGAGATTGATAAAGAGAGAGAGAAAGATAAAGAGAGTGCACAAAATCCTTGAACCTCTTCTGCCTCTGTTTCAACGCCAGAAATCATCATGTCCCTCTGCTATGTTCTCTATCGCCATCATTGTGCCCACATCATCATCACCATCACCCTTCTTTTCTCCTTAGCCCTCAACCACCCCACAAACCTAAACCCACCACCATCATTATTACTTCTTCTTCTTCTCCTCTTTCTCACCATAACCAACAACACCAAAGCCAAGGAAATGAAGCACAGCACCTACAGCAACCAGATCTCAATCCCTCTCTCATGTGTTGTTGTTGGTTGAAGATAGAAGAAACAGCATCAGAAGAAACAGCAACCAGAGCTGCAGCCAACAACATCACTTTCTTCTCTGATACTTTTGTTCCTACTTTGTCACTGGAGAAAGGGTACTACTACTACTACTACCTTCATTCTTTTCCATCTCTCTCTCTCTTTCTGGGGAATCAAGCGTTGTGGTCCGATCATTAATCACCTTGCTTCATCAAGCAAGTTGATTTCTCTACTCTACTTTATTGGTGTTAGCTTTTTAGCTTGTAAACCTTTTTTCTTCATGGGGTGTCTTTTCTTTCTCCTTTTCTCTCCTTTTCTCTCGTGTTTGCATATCTAGGGTTTATGTTTTGTTGTGGCTGAAAAGTGATCAAAAGTGAAAAGCTTGCGAGCGTGTTTTCTTATGTTGATCTTTGTAGATTTGAGCTAGGGTACTATATATATATATATATATATATATATATATATATATATATATTCTGGTTGAACTTTCCTTCTTTGTATGAACTCTCTTGTTTATCTATGTATTGTGTTTGGTTATTCATATATTTATGTTCATCCCTTCGAATCTTGTAAGAGAAAACTTGTTATACTCGAATTTTCTGTTAGATCTATGTCATGGTTTTGGTTGCAGTTTAATATCTGAGATTACTTATCTGGAAAATCACATGGATATGAAGAACGATATTGAATATGTGATATTGTTACACGTTGTTGAAGTTCTAGACAAGTTTAACCCATCTGAAAGAATTTTAATGAACTAGTGGGCTTCTAACTCTCTTTTTTTTCTCCTAGTATGATTTTTTGTATGATTACGAGAATTTTCCGTTTGATTATGCTTAGGTTTTCTTTGTACTTGATCTCTACTAGTGAGATTCATTTTCTGAAAATTAAACTATTGGTTAAAAGGTATTGAAATGAAGATCCATTGTGAATATTTTGACTGATATATAACACAGAGTGTGAACCAGATCGATCCAGTTTCTTTTGTTTGTTCAAATGTTTTATGTGGAATTGTAGATTTTATACAATTAATACTAATTCAATGATCTACTTATTTTATGTTTGCATTATAATTAATGCATCAGAATAGTTATTTAATGATGTAGTAGTACACCTTATAGGAGCAACAGTTACTTACTATAGTTATATTATACCAGTATATTGCATGCTTCATAATGACATCTACAAAATTGAATGATCTTCATGATTTCCTTTTCTCGAAATTCGTTCTTGTCATTAATATTTAACTCTGATGCATTCGAAAATGTATGTAATTATTCTTTTATAATTTCAAGACAATTTAATGTTTCAACCTTGTCTTTTTTCTGTCTCTTCACATTCAGCTACAATATGTTTTTAATTCATTTACTTCTTCCTTATTTTCATTGTTTTATGTATTGCATTTGTTACTTTTCTTCCCCTATTTCTCTCTCTTCGTATTTTATAATAAAGTGATAATTCTTTGTTATACTTATGTAGTATTTGAATTAAACAAGAAGAATAATATATTAAATATAGTATACAAATTAACTGGTTGTTAGTTCAATATATATCCTTAAGCAAGATTTTATGCTTTAATACTTAATAGAGAGTCCTAATAAAAAAATCCCAGATATATATATATATATATATATATATATATATATATATATATATATATATATATAAAATAATATATAAATATAGATATATATTTATTTGTAAAAAATTATTAAAAATAAATATAAATTTTAA
>Ga0099824_1000617_pt1 | contig 43842 bp, 25 predicted proteins | sample SiratrowhiteBW_FD_76837 | JGI IMG/M metagenome (GOLD analysis project Ga0099824, IMG submission 76837) | Root nodule microbial communities of legume samples collected from California, USA - Siratro white BW | ecosystem: Host-associated > Plants > Roots > Nodule | place: USA: California... | reverse complement strand
TTATATTTTATATATATATATATATATATATATATATATATATATATATATATATATATATATATATATATATATATATATATATATATATATATATTCCTTTTTATAATTTTAAGACTTGTAATTTAGTTTGGTTGAACTAAAATACAAGATGGATAACGTAAATCACTCCAGAACCCTATAAAAAAGTGTGAGATCAACCCAAAATCCATTGTAAAAAAAAGTAGGGTAGACAACTAAACTTACTATTACCCTGCAAAGATTTAATATCATATATTTAGATTTTATTTTATGGTGTAGTTTTAATATTCTTTTTCATACTATAATTCCGTTTTTATTTATACTAAATAGTAAACAATTAATTTAAGTTTTATTTTAATACTTATATTTATAGTAATTTCTTGTGTTTTTTTATAAGATACTTAAATTTGGGATTAAAAAATGATAAAAAATATTTGTGGATTTTTTTCTTCAATTCTTTTAATCCCATATGAACGCATAATGTCAATGTTAACAATTTAAAATATAATGTAGTGACTAGCAAAATATTAGATCAAATTAATAATTGTTTTAAAATATTTTTTTAAGTAAATGTTTTCTCATAATTCTCATTTTTAGAGAAGATTTTTTTTATTTAATTTTACTTATTTTATTTATTTTTAATTAAAAATGGCCTATGGGATGCAATTGACCCAAAAGGTTTTTGTTTCCATTTTGGTCTTGCGGACTTTTTGACCATGTGACCTTTTTTACCTTCACCCATCAATAAAGGTCACTAAATTGACATATGTAATCGGATAAAATAATAGGTTTTTCATTTATTATTATTAAATTTCAATTTAGTTCTTTAAAAGGAAGAGAGATAAATATAAAATAAAAAAATATTAATGTAAGTTATTTATAAAATAAATAAATAATAGCTTCAATTAAAAATTTCTTTTATAATTTTCAAGTATATTAAATTGATGTATACACCTGTGTACATTTCTAGGTCTAGAAAACTAAAGATGATTTTAAAAGAGATATACTATTTATAATTTTATTGTTTATTTAATATGTCTTAATATGTAAAATCTTCATTTATAACTCTTATTTTCTTGGTCTCATAGTAATAATTAAGTAATGTGTATTTTATAATTAAGTAATGTGTATTTTATGGAAGCATTTTCTTAAACAACTGCAATAATTATATAAATATTTTATCTATCCGTACACTTCTTCTTTTTAAATTGAATAACCCTAAGTCGAAAACAATCTTGTAAAATCACTGGTTCGTAAATATAATGATTGTTGCAAATTAGACTTTAAAGAATCGTATACAATGCATAATGTTAACATTACATCATTTTCTCTAAATGATCGTCTATATTTTGATAAAATTTTGTTGTTTGTTATAGTTGGCATATCTAATATTTCCCCTTGTCATATGTTTACAATATATAACTTTTTGACAATCTCCAAAAAAAAAATAGGTATCCAATATCATAACACATCTAATTCAAACAATTAATTCATGGACAATAATATGTTCCTTTAATAGATTTTTCATTTTGCTGAACAAATTATAAAAACCCATCAACTTTCTTTTCATACTTTTAACTAATATGATATGAATTCATTCAAATTTGACTTAATTATGTATGTTAAAAGTTCTACTATCATCAATTATATAATGTGATTTTTACTATAATTTAAAGGTAAGACCTTATCTATTTAGAAAAATATTTTTCATAATTCATTAATACGTAAAATTAACTCAATTATCTTAAATTTTACAAAATTTTGTTAACATTTTGCATCTCTAAAACATATGAAATGAAAAGTGATAATTTATAATGCATCATAGTCAATGAAAAACAACACAAAATGCTTCAAACTAAAATTTTATTAAGTTTAAAGTTAAACTTAATATTTATATATTAACCAACTATGAAACATATTTTATCCAAATTATCTAAATAAAATTGAAGATTTAGTACAAATAATTAATATTCAATCATTCATACTAAATATCAATGAAAAACTAATATTTGTTTAATATGTAGGTAAATATCAATTTAAATATAAATAAACTTAATAAAATAAATGCACAACATCAATAAAACACATACATATTTTGAAGTTAAAATGATTTAATTACATTAATTTTAAATAATTTAAAAGATTCCAAGAAACTTTTATAATTTATTCCCCATTTTTCTAAACACTATAAAAATTTGCTCATAAGACTTAAATTATTTATTCATACACACTAAAATAATTTAGTTCATATAATTTCTAACATTTTAAAAATATCAAAAATAAACGAGACATTCATTTTTTTTTAATTTGAAACACTTTAGTTTGTGTTTTGAAATTTTTCCAAAATTTTAATATCAACAATCAAAGAACGAATATATGACTTTGGTTGAAATCTTCAAAAATCAACCATGGATTATATTTGAACAACAAAATGAAGATAATGAGATAAAAATGTCCAATGTGTAAAACTAAGTAAAAAAAGAATGGAAGTAATAGCTACAAAAATATAGCAATATAAAACATAAATGAAGTCTCTAAAACATAATTCAAAAACACTAATATTTCTGATAAAAGGTGAGGAAGAAGACAAACCATAGTTATATAGCAAACTTTCTACATTAATATTAGGTTAACTAATATAAAAAAAGTTCGTCTTTTCTAAAAAATATCATCCTATATTTTTGTGTCAATTTTTTCAACCAACATAGAATGGGTGACGTAAATTGACTATTTTATAGTGTTGCATGTAGTGAACCTCATTCTTATTTTTTTTAATTACTTTTTTTTATTATAGTCCATACTTTTGAATTATTGAATTTGAGTAGAAAATAATGGAGTTTGATATTCAAATACAATTTATTGATCTTTTTCACAAGATTGCCCTCTAGTAGTACCTATTTGAAGTGTATAATGTTTGGTAAATTAATCGGTAGTGATTGAAATATGAGAAATTGATATAAAAATGAGAGCTTAGAAAATAAAAAATGATCTATATTTTGATTATTTTATTGGTTAGATGAAAGTGAAATATTTTTAAAATTTGAATAAGTGAAAAAAGTAGTAATTTTACATCAAATTTAACTAAAATTGAATTGATTTTGATACATTATATTAGAACAAGGAAAACAAGTCAGAGACTTTTAAATGTGAGTGAAAAAAAATAAAACTAGATTAAGCTTAAAAAGAAAAAGTTCTAGATAAAATATTGCTTAAAAAATACATGTTACTTTCAGATTGTGTTGAGTTCATACTGGGCTTTTCCCGCTCATTTTGAAAGAAAACCCTTCTCTTCTTCATCACTCCACAACTTCAGTTTGAAGCGACAACATGAGTGCTCCCATGGACACAGAGCTCACAACCTACGAAAATGGCGCTGTTCCCCAAAACTCACTTCCCGAGGACAAAATTCTTGTCCCTGGTACTTTCCCTCTCACTCTCTCTACTCTACACATTCTCATATCTCATCTTCCTCTTTCTTTAATCACTCTTCTTTGCTTCTAGTCGAGGTAGCCCTAAAACCTTCCAGCACCGCTAAAATCGAAGATGTGCGTTCCGCAGTTGAAGGGTAACCCCTTTCCCTTCTTTCTCACAATGGCGGCTTCAGTTGACAGCCGTCAATTCGGTACTCACATAAACGGCGTCGTTCGCAGTTGCGGGCAGGATCTAAAGCCCCCTCTGCCGTTGGATTTCAACCTGGACTCCTCCAGCAGCGACGAGGATGAAAACGACGACGCTTCGTACCTCAAAGACCTCGTGCGAAAAGCGAACGCGGAAACGGAAGCGTCGGTTATGGACCCGCGCGACGACGGAACGGCGGATCAGTGGGTCGCACGGAACCCCTCAATGGTCCGCCTCACAGGGAAGCACCCCTTCAACGCTGAGGCCCCCTTGCAGCGCCTCATGCACCACGGCTTCATCACCCCGGTCCCACTCCACTACGTGCGCAACCACGGTCCAGTTCCCAAGGCCAGCTGGGAAGACTGGACCGTCGAAATAACCGGTCTAGTCAAGCGCCCAACCCGGTTCACCATGGACCGCCTCGTGCGCGAGTTCCCCCACCGCGAGTTCCCCGTCACGCTCGTCTGCGCCGGGAACCGCCGCAAGGAGCAGAACATGGTCAAGAAGACCATCGGCTTCAACTGGGGCTCCGCCGGCTCCTCCACCTCCGTGTGGCGCGGCGTGCCGCTGCGCCACGTGCTGCGGCGCTGTGGGATCCTGACACGTGGGAAGGGAGCGCTGCACGTGTGCTTCGAGGGCTCCGAGAATCTCCCCGGCGGCGGCGGGTCGAAGTACGGAACGAGCATCTCGAGGGAGATGGCCATGGACCCTTCGCGCGACATCATCCTGGCGTACATGCAAAACGGCGAGCCTCTGGCACCGGATCACGGCTTTCCCGTTCGCATGATTATTCCGGGGTTTATCGGTGGCAGAATGGTGAAGTGGCTTAAACGCATTGTGGTTACTGAACAAGAGTGCGACAATCATTACCATTACAAGGATAACAGAGTGCTTCCTTCCCATGTTGATCCAGAACTTGCCAATGAAGAAGGTATCTTTCTTCCCACTTCTACTGTTTCTACTTTTTTACACTTCTCCTATTTCTCTCTCTTCCTGTCACATGTTTCACTAACTTCTTTTGTAATTTTTGTTAATTTTTTCGTGTATTATAAAATTTAAATATATGTTACAAATACTAGTTGTAATTATGCACAGATAAATATAGTTTAAGATCATACTTTCTAAGGATGTAATATTAAAGTATCCATTGGTTTTTTCCTTTGAAGTTATATATATTTATATACTTTTAATGAGTTATGCTCATCTATACACTATTTTTTTCTTATTTTTTTCACTTCTTCACTCATTTTATATTTTTATCTTCTTGTTAGAAAGAAGTACTCAGAATTGCACAAAATATTTTTGTCTCTAAAATTCGACTTTTTAATAGTAATATGTATTCTAAGTCTTTGGACAAAGTTCTTGATATATATTAATAAGAGTGAACAAAAAGACCAAAATTAATTATTTTTTTATAAGGTAAAATTAATTTATGTATGCAAACTTTTGAAAAGGTTGAATCAGAGAGTTTCTATAAAAAGTTTGAATATGCTAGTTGATATTAACTTTAAGTGAGAAATTTTAATTCATTTTATGTTCTTTCTTTATAACTACATTCATATACAGCCTAATTTTAATTTGAGGAATTACTTTTACTAATTAATTTGGTTTTCAAAATCAAGCAGTTGTTATTTTATATTTTTTATTTAATGACTAAAATAATGTTTTTACAATTTGAAAAAGCGTACTCATAATTTGGGAGATAATACAGTGAACAAGTCCAACTTCATAGGAATATTTTTATGGACACAAATTATTTATGTATTTGTTTATTTTTCTCTTTATTTATTTATTTTTTGGCATCCGTGAAGGTTGGTGGTACAAACCAGAGTACATAATCAACGAGTTGAATATAAACTCAGTGATAACGACTCCTTGTCACGATGAGATATTGCCCATCAACTCATGGACAACGCAGAGGCCTTACGTAGTCAGAGGCTACGCATATTCTGGTTAGTTTTCCTGTTTTCCATTTCATGTTCTGAGTACAGTGACATTAACACCCTTAACATGTTAAAATTTTGACAGAGTAAAGCAGAATGGAAAATATTATTAAGCAAATAATAATAACAATAATAATTGCAAGTGTGAAAGAGTATGATAATATGTCTGCGATATGTTACAAGTTGGTGGGTGAATAGAACCTTAACTTTGGATTGGTGCTGCTGCTGCAACATGTGGTAGTGGATTGTGGCTGTAACATGCAATTGATAGACAGTGACTTTGTGTTATGGCTGGCTGTGAAGTGAGAGAGTGTTTTTGTACTTGCAGGTGGTGGGAGGAAAGTGACACGTGTGGAGGTAACACTGGACGGTGGAGAAACGTGGCACGTGTGCACAGTGGATCATCCTGAGAAACCTAACAAGTATGGAAAGTATTGGTGCTGGTGCTTCTGGTCTTTGGAAGTGGAGGTGCTGGACCTGCTGGGGACCAAAGAGATTGCAGTTCGAGCTTGGGATGAAGGCCTCAACACGCAGCCAGAAAACCTAATTTGGAATCTTATGGTACGTTTTCATCTCTAAGAAACTTATCAACATTTTTGGTTTTTCTATTACCTTGTTAAATAATCAATAGTTGATGGTGAGAAGTATTTGGTGCTTAGACCAGAAGTGGTGATTCTTTAACATAAATTTATTGTTACAAAGAAAAATCACCAATATTATTTTTACATATTTACTTTACAATTATATATATTATTATTTTATTTTTATATAAGAAAAATATTTTATCGTTAAGTAGATGTATTTATTGAAAAGTGTTAGGTGATATTTTTTTCTACAAAGAAAAGGACAAATGAGATGGAAGTTACTACTACAGTATTATTGGCAAATCACCTTTCGTTCCTCAGAACTTGGAATTAAAATTGATGAGCACTTCATCTGACGTCATCACCTGTCATTTTCATAGCTTTGTTGCGCACCATTAATATTCTAGACCCCACACTTATCAACGCTGAATTTGATTTTTGGTTCATAATATAAATTTGGTCTGATAGAGATTTTTTTTGTTTAAATATATTTTAAGTACTAATATATGATTATTATTTTTTACTTAATACCTTTTTTCAGTTAAACATCTAATAAATTAATATTTTAATTCAGGTATATTTCATTATCCGAATCAATTTTACTAATACTGTATTAATTAAGTTAAAACACATCGGAAATGATTTAGAGTGTTAAAAAATAACATGTATTGAATTATTTATTGATAGTATATATTATTATAAGATAAAAAACTATATTGACTTTTATGATAAAAAAATTTGAATTGACAAAAAGGTGAAATTTAAAATATTTTAAGAATCACTTAAAAATTTGAGGATTTAAAATTAGTTTAAGCCTAAATTTTATCAAGGAAGTTTATTTATATAATGTTTTGATATTTTTTGAATGAAAAGAGAGATTAAATTAAAATAGAAAAAATATAACATCAGATGAATGATTTGACGAAGAAAAATAATTTTACTATATAGATAAATTTTATATAATTCAATTGTATGAATACAACATTTCATTTATATATATAGTACTGTCAAATTATAAGATTTTCTTGGTTGATGGCCGTGATCTTTATAAAACAAATATAAAAGTAAAGTTCCACCATTCAAAAACAAAGTCATTGTGTCTGGACAGAGACTTAACTATATATAATTTCATGCAATACAGTGATGGAGAAAATGGGCCACTAAACTAATACCATTGATTTTTGTAATTTTGTGGCATATCCTGTAATGAACTTACTTACCTGTACACACAGTTGCTAACAATCATTTTCACTTGAGTTTCTTGACTTTTTATATCATAATTAAAAGTCATATTAAATATAACATTATGACAGTTATTAATTATAAAAGTTGAAAAAATTTATTACTGAATAAGGGTGTGAAACCTTTTCACATTATTGTTAGAATAAGATGGATTTATTCTATCAAGATCTTCATTCAAACATTGATAGTATAAAAATATCATTATTTCTCTGTATAAACCCCTTGTTGATATTTTCTTGGTATGTTTTGGGTATGCAATGTTATGTAGGGCATGATGAACAACTGTTGGTTTAGAGTGAAGACAAATGTGTGCAAGCCCCATAAGGGTGAGATTGGCATAGTGTTTGAACACCCAACCCAACCAGGGAACCAACCTGGTGGGTGGATGGCGAAGGAAAAGCATTTGGAGAAATCACAAGAGCTGAAACCAAGCCTTAAAAAGAGTGTATCTACGCCATTCATGAACACTGCCTCAAAAATGTTCTCCATGTCCGAAGTGAAAAAGCATAGCACCCCTGACTCAGCTTGGATCATCGTCCATGGTCACGTCTACGACTGCACCCGCTTCCTTAAAGATCACCCTGGTGGCACCGACAGCATCCTCATCAATGCCGGCACTGACTGCACCGAAGAGTTTGACGCCATCCACTCTGACAAAGCAAAGAAGATGCTCGAAGACTATCGTATTGGCGAGCTCATCACTACAGGTAATATACATATACCTTCCATCTTTCTATATATTACTGTTTGATAAATGTTCCACTTCTTTATCAGCACTATCGGATTTTTTCCATTCTCGTGCAATTTTTTTTAGAAATTTCTAAAATGAATAAAAAAAAATTTATTCTCATTATAGATAAATCATATTAAGTTTCGCACAATTTCATTAATAAGATTAATGAAATCGTGTTAGATGATACAATTTTTAAAGTTTAACTGAAATTATGTCACATCAGCATAATTCAATGTATTTATATTATTTTATTTATATGATTTTAGCATATCTCAGAATAATTAAAAGAATAATTAAAATCGTATCACATCAGTATAATTTTAATTAATACTTAAAATCGTGTTATAATGACACAATAGAATAATTGAAAGAATAATTAAAATCGTAGTATATTAGGATGACTTAAAATCGTATTATAACGAGACGAGTTCATTCTGAATTAACTGAAATTACGCTATAACGATGACATTTATCCTTATTGGGAATTAAAAAAAAAATGACCATTCTAGACATTTTGAAAAAAAATTATACTAGAATAGAAAAAAAACCAACACTTTTTCTATATGATCAATAAATCAAAATTCAATTTTGTTATGAGTTTAGGATACTGATATAATTGTCATGTGTGAAATTATATGAAGTATAATGCAAGTTTTTTTAATGCTAGTATAGTAAAAAATGTATTACTTTATCCATGTCACTAGACTGATCCTAATAGGTTATACTTTTATGCATGTATTATTTAACTTACTGGTTGACAATTTATTTCATTTCATTATTAGAAATTTACATTGTTTGTTACTTCTGCATGAGTAGGTTACACCTCAGATTCATCGCCGAACAACTCCGTGCATGGCAATTCCGAGTTCACCTATTTGGCTCCTATCAATGAAATCACTGCACCACCAGCACTACCACCACGTAGTGTGGCTCTCAACCCACGCGAGAAAACCCCATGCAAACTCGTGTCAAAGACCTCCATTTCCCACGATGTGAGGCTTTTCCGTTTCGCCCTGCCCTCAGAGGATCAACTCTTGGGTTTACCAGTGGGTAAGCACATTTTCTTGTGCGCCACCATAGACGGCAAGCTATGCATGCGAGCCTACACTCCAACAAGTGGCGTGGAGGAAGTGGGGTTCTTCGATTTGCTCATCAAGGTTTACTTCAAAGGCGTGCACCCCAAGTTCCCAAACGGAGGACTTATGACACAGCATTTGGAATCTCTCTCCATTGGGTCCATGTTGGACGTGAAGGGTCCACTGGGTCACATAGAGTACACTGGAAGAGGCAATTTCATGGTTCATGGGAAACCGAGATTCGCAAAGAGGTTAGCCATGCTAGCTGGCGGAACCGGGATCACACCAATTTACCAAGTGGCTCAAGCGATTCTGAAAGACCCAGAGGACCTCACCGAAATGCATGTCGTCTATGCAAATCGCACAGAAGATGATATTCTGCTGAGAGAGGAGTTGGATGCATGGGCCAGGGAACATCCTGAGCGGTTCAAGGTGTGGTATGTTGTGGAAAGCGCGAGGGAAGGGTGGGGATACGGTGTGGGGTTCATCACAGAAACTATCATGAGGGAGCACCTTCCAGAAGCTTCAAGGGATTCCTTGGCTTTGACTTGTGGACCACCACCCATGATTCAGTTTGCGGTGCAGCCTAATTTGGAGAAGATGGGGTACGATATCAAGAATGATTTGCTCGTGTTTTAGGGTTTGAAGTAGATTACTGGATTATGTTGAGTATAAGTGTTGTTAGTGTTGGTTCCGTATCAGATTTACGTTTGTTTGTTTCATTCTTTGTTAAGGGCAAGAAATCAAGAAAATGAAAAATTGTATATGACCGTGCCATGATCACTTTGTAATGTAGATAGGTATGTCAAGATTTTTTGACTACCTTAGTGTATATAAATTAAAGTTATGTATGCTTATTTACTCTCTTTGTTTCACCATCTATATTTCCCCAAACCTTTCATGCATATATGTTTATTCTCTAAGACCAAAGAAGAAAAAAAAAAAGTCTGATAGAGGAGAAGAACAAGTCAAAAGAATTTTAAAATGACAATTCGACCATGATCCATTTAGTTAAGTGACAAAACACTTGATGAAACCTTTAATGTTTTCTCTGAATAATGCAACTTGAAAAACCCACATGTTCTGAAACTACAATACAAGTAATGCTATCGAAGATCTATATTTAAACACTACATTTCTTAAATATTTTTAGGACATTTCTGCAGAATCATTATGTCAAAAGCAACATGTTTATAATAGTTACTCATAGCTTAGTTAAGGGTATAACATGTACGATAATATATTGATCAGGTTCACTGCACGGCTCTGTGAGTGTGAAGCAGCGAAAGAGCGATGCATGGCCTTACCCTTCACGTTAGCATAGGTCAAGAATACTGAAGTGTTGTTTGGCGCACGGAAAGGTCACCTTACTATGTTTATATGAACCAGCTTCCACGCACCCCAATGCGTCCTTTCTCACCTAATCGCTTTTGTCCTATTGAGGAATCTAGATCTAATATCTTATTCACAAGAATAGTAAAATATAATAATTTCCACTGCCTTTCAAGAAAAGAATCTCTGAACGTACATGCATGTGACCCTGATATGTTAATCAAATTAACCATTTTCATCTTTGTTTCAGGACCATTGATATTGTTTCCCAGTAGTTTTAAATACAGAAAAATTTTGGATATTTTATATGCTATCTGACGTCAACTTATATAAATATACGTGTGATAGATGTATGATATATGATACAAAGACAATAGAAATAAATTTTAAATATTTTAAAAGTTGGAGTGTTTGTATAACTGTTAATTTTAGAAGAACAATTATATTTATATACCCTTTATTTTCAAACACTGGTTTGTAATTAAATTTAATTTTTTTACCATACCTACTTTAAATTTTATTTTGGTTGCAGGCCTAAAATTATTTTGATAGCACGTAATGATAGTACGTAATTATTAAACTATTGTTATGTTCAACATTATCTTTATAAATTAATTTATAAATTAATAGAAAGACATGTTTAAATTTACTACTAACATAACATTCTTAAATTATATAAACTACTTCTTTAACTAGACGTGAAAAATAAGAGAAAAAAACTGTCTGCATCATTCAATTTGCTGACATTTTTTTATTAATGAATGAAAAATTGATCTATAACGTCAGGAAATCTAACTAAATCTCTATGCATGCTAATATCTCATTAATCAAGCAAATAATAAAATAAAATCCACACAATTTGGAAATGATCTCCAAGGAAGTTGGGAGGAAATAGTCAAATATTGTAGATCAAACGCTTCTTGTGTCCTATTTTGCTATCAGTGGCGAAAGCGGATACTTTATTTTAAAACATTGACATCAATTTGATTTGTTTTGGTGATCGATGACGAAAGCAAGTCCCTAATTATAAAGCACTTTCTCAAAGCATATTTCTTATGTTTTGTCAAAGGCGGCTACTTTAAGCTTTATGCGTGAGAGAAAAAAAAAATGTTTTTAGTAGATTCATTGTTAATTACACAATAAATCCTTAGTAATCATGTTGTTATTATAATTGTTTTCTTTCTGTTTATAAGTAGAATATTTCTTATATATATTTTATGTTCCTTTTTATTTAGACTGTTGAGATGCACGGAAAAGAATAAGAGAAAAAAAGAGTATATGGTAAAAAAGTTGAAAAAGAATCCACTTCATAAGGAAGTTTATGAACTATAACTAAATTAAAGAAGATATAAGTATAGAATATTTTATATAAAAATCTATAATTTAGACAATTAAATATCTTTATCTCAACCCTTCCTCTTCAACTTGGTAAATAGATATTAACATCTACAACTTGTTTAATAATCTTTCAAAAATTATATCATAACTTTAGTAAGAATATTCGCCTACTCATTTTGAATATTTTTATCAAACATTTTATTGATGAAAAAACTATCAACTTCAACATGCTTCTTATGTTGGACAAGTTTGTGAGTAATATCACGAACAACTTTATTATTACAATAGAAATAAAAAAGACGTATATGTATATATAATAAATTTTGGAGAAGTAGTTTGAGCTACAAATCTTCAAAGAGTCTAAGAATCATATTTTGTAGTGGATTTAGCTACAACTTTCTACTTCTTATTTTTTCACATGACAAGATTACCTTTTATAAATATGAAGTATCCAGAGGTTGATATCATATCATCAAAAGTCCCTACCCAATCTGCATTGTATAAACCATCACATCTTTATAATTGGAGTTCTTCTTGAACAAAACTCATTTTTCAGGAGAATCTTTTATGTACCTTAAAATCCTATAATAACATCTGTGTTTTTTACATAGATTATGCGTGAATTGACTAAACACACTAAGAGCATAAGCTAAATTCGGTCTAATGTGTGAGAAATACATCAATATCTGTACTAGTCTCTCTCTCCCCATGTTAGTTGGAGTTTGATCTTCAATACAAAACTTTAATTACCCTTCAACTGTAGAATTTTCTGGTTTACATGTTGTCATCCCAATTTCTTTCAATAAATCTAATTCATAACTTTGCTAAGAGAGAAAAAAAACCTGATTTTAATCTTGAAATCTCAATCCTAAGAAAGTACTTCAAAGAAAATCCTTCATCTTAAATTCATTTGCCAAGTATTCTTTCAATGCCTTGCATTTGTTTAGATCAGCTCTTATAACTATCATGTCATCAACATAGACAGTAAGAATTATATCATTTCCTTTCTTTTATTTAAAAACAAGGTATGATCTTGGTTGCTCTATTGATCTTCAAAAGCAAGCATTAACTTGGTGTATCTACCAAACCATACTCGTGGCAATTGCTTTAGTCTATACAATAACTTCTTCAACTTGCATACCTTCTTATTATGTGTATATGGGATCCCACCTCCTTCTAGTAGCTACATATAAACTTCTTTAGACAAATTCCTCACATAAGAAGGCCTTTTTTGCATCAAATTGTTGTAAGGACCAATCAAGGTTTATAGCTAGAGATAATAATATTCGAGTTGTGCTAATTTTGGCAATGAGAGTAAATGTTTCAGTGTAATCTATTCCATATGCTTATATATATCCCTTCGCTATTAATCTAACTTTGAATATCTCAATTGTACAATTTGCATTAAATTTTACAGAATACACCCACTAACATCCTACTCGTTTCTTTCTAATTAGACAATCTAACAATTCCCATGTTTCCTTCTTTTGCAAGGATCCATTTTCTTGTTCATGGTATCCTTCCATCTGGAGTCAGCTAAAGCTTCATGCACACTATTATAAATAGATACAATAGATAATTGACTTATAAATATAATATTTGTGTTAGACAAATTCTGATTACAAATGTAATTACTCATAGGATATCTAGTCTTAGTGGTGATGCCAAGATCATAAGTACACTTAAGGATACCTTTAGTGACACGGTTTAACAATTTCTTTTTTATGCATTAGGTTCTTGATGGGACGACTAGTGTGATATATTGGTAGAGCAAACATACAACACCCTAAACATATTTTGATTATGTGCTAAAAACATAATAAGCCTAGCTTAGATTATGTGAAGTATCTATGTTTGGCATACACTAATAAGATTACAAATGCATATGCTTGATGATATAGCCAAGTTTCACTTTATCTAATAAATTAAATGAAGATCATTTATATGATTAGTATAAACAAAGGCTTCAAGCTGACACGTGTTATCATAAATTTCACTTTCAATGACAAATGCACCAATAAAAAGTGTAGCAAATAATATCGTTCATTTTCAAAGGACTTGAGCAACAATAATTACAAGTATAATAAAATTAGACCAAAGAACAATTCTATAGTTTTGAGTGTTGTGCGATAAAATAAAATTATGCAAAAAAAAAATTAAATTTTTTTATGGATTTTTGTCAAATATTGGATTGCAGAAAAATGTTAAGAATCAATCGAATGAAATTGTTAGTTAGATTTCACCATACCTCATTCTCATGTATAAAAAGATTACCTTCTTGCCTTCCAAATGCCAATGTCAACCTATAATAATACTCAAACCCTAATTTCTTAGGTAAATGAGCCTAAACTTCTCTATTAATCGTCAATTCCTTGATCAATTATATAGAAAAGACTTCCTTTTGGCACAAGGGTTTAAGACAACAAATGAATCATGCTTTATTCCTAAATACAAGCTTTCATTAGGTATTTCATTCAGATCCAAATTTAAAATGATATTTTTTGATACCCTAGAATCAAATATCAAGCCATAGATAATAACCACAATAGGCATTAAGTAAAGAATCAAAATACTAACATTGAAAGAAAAAGACATACATATAAAACCAATATTGATTATATGAGATTATAGTAGGTTACATCTAACAACAATGGGTTTAATTCCTCATAACCATGAGAACGCTAAACACACAAGATGAACAATGGAAGAAGAAGACGGTTATACCAAGAAACCCTAAAGCTACCACCCAATACTGGCTCTTTCTCTCCTTTGGCTCTGTGTGTCCTAACCCTAACACAAACAATCCTTAAATATAATTTCAACAACGGTCTGTTAACATATTTTTGCAATAATGACAAGTGCATCAGTCGTAAATTTAGCAAGTAATAAATATATTATTCTCTTCCAAGGAACTTGTGCAATACATGACAATAAATATAATTATAACAAAATTAGACTACAAATCATTCAAAAGTTTTGATTTTATGCAAGAAAATAAAATTAAAACAATGAAAATATATTTATGTATATTTAGTGAGCATTTGGAATGTGTAAAGGGAATGAAAAGGAGATGGAATGCAATTTTTAAGATTAAACAAACCTCACTCTCATGTGTAAAACCAATTATCTTTTTAAACAAATACCAATGTCAACCCATAATAATACTCAAACTTGATTCCTCAACAGATGAGCCTTAAGCTTATCTTTTAACCATCAATTCATTGATCAATTATGTAGAAAAAAATCACTTTTATCACATTGGTCTTAAGACAACAAAGCAATCTTACTCTATTCCTAGACACAAGTTTTCATCTGGTATTTTAATTCAGTTCCAAATTCAAAAGAAATTTTCCAATACCCCTAACAATAAGTAATCGAGTGATGGATTCACACGACAAATATGAGCATAGAATTTAAATACTAACATATTGAAAGAAAAACATGTATGAAGAGACATGCACAAGCCAAATATTGATTACATGAGAATTCAAACAGTTAAATTTAACCCCAACAAAATGAAAAGAATGAACAATGGAGGAAGATGAATATACAAAGAAGGGAAAAAGGAAACCCTTCAAACCCTAGCCGTCATCACAAGGCTACATTGTTTTTACTCTCAAGGTGGAAGTTTTGGAAATCTACCCGTAGTGGAGAATCCTTTAAATAGAATTCAAATTATGATGCTCATGCCCGACCTACGTGAACTACACTGGACGCCATTGGATTCTATTGTTGGTTCAAGTTCTGAAGCCCATCTTATGTCGAACTCGTGTTACTTGCATCAGGCGTATTTCTATTAAATTGCTCTCGGGTTGATTGCTCAATTTTATCTTTTATCTCTCTCTTGATGGTCTCTAATCCTGCTCTTCTTGATGCTCCTATTCATATTTTTGAAAAACTTAATGGGATACAGAGTAAAATTTTATTAAAAACTTAAGTAATCAATTATTTATAACAAGAAAAAAAAAATAAAAACATTAGATTTAGTAGGTTCCAAGCTTAGAAAAAGTTAATTTCATTATCAAAATAAGCCTAAAAATATGATAAAAATAAATGTTATCACGTTCACACCCTGTCCAACTTTAGTGGCGTTGGGCTCAATTTTCCTACAAAGATCCATGGCCCAACTGGAGCCCAACTCAACATCAAATGGAGGTAGGCGTGACTTGATGTTTTTGCTCTTGGGTTTTGTGTGATTGGGCTTAACTCTTCTTGGGTAGGGCTGAATTACCTTTCATTAATTTGTCTTGTATGTATCTTTCTTCATGGGTTCTAATCCTATTTCTTTGAATCTTGATAACATTTTACGCAAAATAAGAGGAATTAGTGTAACTTTCCATTCTTAGATACCATTAATCAATTATTAACAAAAACCTAATAAAATAAAGAAATAAGCAAGGCACAAGCTTAGAAGGAGTTGATTTCATTATAAAAGCTGACTCCAAAATATATCAAAAACAAATATTATCAAACTCCCCTAAACTTAAAGCCTTACTTGTCATCAAGCCCAAGTAACTTGGCATAGATTAACATTACTCGATAATGGTATAAAAATTTAGAGACAAATTCACACAATCACTTCAGATATCAGTCATGTATGCTCATGCTCAAATCAACCATAGAAAGGAAAAGTTTTTCCTGTAAAGAATCAATTGTGATGCTCATAGTGAAAGTGTAACAAATATAATTCAACCTTATAAGTGGCAAAATATTTTCAGTGAACAACTAAAGGTATCATTCCTCACCAGAAAATATGCTTCGTCTGACAGACGATAGAGCCAAGTTCCACTTGTTATAGTAAGTTAAATGAATATCATTTAGATGAAAAGAACAAACCAAGAATTCAAGCTGACACATGTAGAGAATATTCCAAAGCTTAAGTTTGATGAAATGAAGAATGTCTTTTATGTTTGTCTCAGGAAAAAATTGCGCCAAACATCAATGTTCAAAAATACCTGGGGATATGAGCTAAAGCTTAAATGACCACCAACTTATCTGACACTACTAATTTCAACTTTGGATTAACTATCTATATTGTACAGTGTGCACTTGTAACCAATGCTTGGTGTGAAAGGATTTGCTATCGAGGAAGATATGTATTGTCAACTATTAGAGAGGTGGCGTAAAGAAGAGAATATAAACACCAATGATCAATTGATCACTTTGATATTGTATTAATGTTGAGCTAAGAGTGATTATTGTCAAGAATACTCAATGTCAGCCAAAAGTGACTTGATAAAAGAGTATTCACTTGTACTTTGCAATGGTAGACTGTTTAGTGAAACTTGATTGGATGTCAAGAACTAAACATAGTTTGTGAGATTAGACGAACCGATATAAAAATACTTACTAACTTTTTTTTCCTTAAATCTTTTACCTTGCATGTTATTATGTTGATTAACTAACTAAAATAAGGAAGGTAAAATTAAAACCAGTTTTGAACAAAGAATTCTCAAATATCTTTCTTTATAGTATATTGTTTGAAAATATTTGAATAGATGATATCAACAAAAAACTGTGAATTTTTCAAAACCCAATTCAACTCTCATTTCTTGTGTTATTTCCTATTTTTAACATACATAATCAGCATCAGCAGGAAAACCTTTAATCTTGACGAGCTCAAACTTTTCCTCATTATGTGGTTGTTTATCATTAATTTGTAAACTCTTATCATCTCTCAATACAAATTTGTTACTTCATTTCTCCAATATGTACTAAGTATCAACATCTTGTGGAACAAAAGTCTCAATTTTATCATAATTCTCTCTTTGAATTTCAAACTCAGGGAAAAAATATATCAATTTCTTATGCAAAAACTACATCTTTAGTAGTGAACATTTGCTTGATTTATGGATTGTAGCAGTGATATCCTTTTTGGTGATTAGCATAGCCAAGGAACACATGCCTTTTAGCTTTAGGAGACAACTTACTATCTAGTGCTTATGTAAGTGAACATAAGCCGCACAACCAAAAATTGTGTGTTAATTCAACAATTATAGAACTTATTATTGCATCTCTAAGTGATTAAAGAGTTGTTTTATTTTATACTCAAGAGACCTAGAAAATGTTTAGTTGATAGTGTATATTGCATATGTGAGAACTTATCCACAATATACTATTAGCATATGAGTTGCAATCAATTCAGCTCGGACCACCTCCAATAGTTGACGATTATTTCATTTCGCCACCCTATTCTGTTATAAAGTATTGGATAAGATCTTTAATGAATATTCCTTTTACTACTAAAAATAGTTGAAGTTTTGATTCATATATTCTCCTTCATTATCACTATGCAATACTTGAACTTGTGATTTGTATCAAGTCTCAATCATTTTGCAAAATTTTTGAAATAGTCCTCCAACTTTTAGACTTCATCAAGAATAACTAAGTCATTTGAGTATAGTCATCAATAAACGTTAGAAACTGCATTGATCCACCCAACATTGTAACCTTAAATAGCCCATACATCAAAGTGAATGATCATACAAGGAAAAAGCCTTTTATTTGAAATTAAAGGAAAATAATTTTTGTGACTCTTTACAAGCTCACAAACATCATAATACAAAGTTGAAGTTTCTATTTGATCAAATACATTTGGAAATAATTTGTTTATTTAACCAAAAGATAAACTTTTGCCATAACCAAAAGATAAACTTTTGCTAACACTTTACCTAGTCTCTTTGAATCTTTTTTGTCCAATCCAAGTAAAACAACCTTCTTCACCTAATACCACAACTAATTGTCTTCCTCGTTTGAATGTCCTTAAAAACACAAGAGTTAGGCCAAAAATTTACAACACATGATAAAGCTTTGGTTATCTGAATTGGTAATATTTTAGAGAAGGAACAACAAGAACAATACCAAGGTGCAAATTGTTTAAAATAGAGATAGTTTCTTCTCTAATGATAGTGGATTTACTTCCATTGACTGTGGAAATACTTTTTATTAGGAAGGTTTAAGATTTTTAATCTGTTTAACATCGAAAGTTACATTATCAAAGCATGTAGAGTCAATTATCATGCATTATTCTAAACATTAGATGTTCTTATTAAGGCTTTATAATTAGAATCATCGCTACTTGCATTTATAACAAGCATAATCTCTTTGTCATCCTCTTTTTGATTGGTAGTTACTGTAAAAAACCAAAAAATCACAAGAAGGGAAAGTTAAATTGTGATTTAGATTATTTTGAAAACATTTTGAAATTATCACTTAATTAATGATGTTAAGGAGAATAGTTGACTTATAAAAGAATCAAACTGAAATTATTTCATATCATATCAAACACACTCAACTAATCTTTTGAAGCTTAAGGAGTAATTCCTTTCTATAATGTGTAGGCATGAATCTCTTCTTCACAGTGCCTTCAATTAAACCCAAGTTTTGATTGGTTGTTCCTTTCCCTTTTGAACATCTTTTTGAAATTGATTCCACCAAAACAAGGCATAACCCTCAAATTCTACAACAATAAGAAGTCTCACAATATTAGTATCATACAAGTTATATGAAAACAAAATTTGTTCAACCTTTCTTTCCCATTCTTCATACACATTATAGTATGAATCACTAATAAACTTAGGAATTCTCACATCATGCCTAAAAAATTTATCTAATATTTTCAAAAACTCTAGCATTAGAACATCTTCATTCTCCATATTCACACTTCCTTTTTCCTTAGGACTCCTAGACATGGCTGGAATGGTTCAAGAAAAACCTACAAAAACTTTCACTAGAAAAACAACTGAAAATTAGGCAAAATCGAGTGTTAGTAGTAAATATTTTATTGCAATTTTTATGGAAACGGTTTGGCTCGTACATTTGGTACACTCACTCTCAAGATGGTAAAACACTCAAGAAAATTTTGTCTCACTCAAAACAGTGTAGAATTTCTTGAGAAACTACCCCACAAATGTCTCCAATTCTCTTCAAGAATTTCCAACTCTCAAGTGAAAGATGTAACAAATCAAAATTCACTCAAACCTCAAATTTTCCCCTAATTTTTATGACAAAACTGTGAGATACAAGAAATACATACTAAAAAATTTTAAGAACAAAAGATACACAAAATATTACTACACTTAATATGACAAATTAGACAATAAAAGGCAAGAAAAAGTTTGAAAAATACTCAAAGAAGTGTGAGTTTTGTGCTATTTCGCCACCTATTGGATTCATGTAAAAATGGAAGGAAGCTAAGAATAAAAAAATTCCAAAAAAGAAGCCAAACACAAATGATAATAACAATTTGGCAATCTCTAAGGAAGTATATTCAAAAATTGATTCAAGAAAAGTAGGGTCAACTATACATGAACAAACAATTTCTCAAACACTTAATGTGCAAAATTTTATATAATTTTTCTTTTGATTCTTTTGCAATTTTCTTTTCTTTTATAAGACCAATTTGGCTTAGTCATTCACTACAACAACCACAAATGAGAGAATCACACACTTGAATTCTAATGTTCATGGGTTATCAATTTTCTAAAATACTTTTCTTCTTAAATGAACTCTCAAAATAAGATTAAAGACTTTTAAACTCTAGAAAAAAGCAATAAGAAAATAAGAACTCAAAGAAGGAATAAGGCTAAAGGACACAAAATTAACCAAGCATCAACATCATACCCATTTCCTAGAGAGAGAAAAAAACTTCAACAAAACCCAGTAAAGAGGATGGATATAATGATTTGATTGATGGAGAAAACTTGAATCAAAACAGAAGAAAATAAAGTACAAAATCAAAACAGTTTGGAAAAGAAGAAAAATCAAAGATAATGACAAAATACCTTGTACCAAGGGTGGGTTTCAAACCCACTTTCAAGAACTCCTCTCTTGATGATGATGAACATCTCCATGGAAGGGTTGATCCTTCTAGCTCTTGACACCACTTGATATGAATTATTGGGGTGTTTAGGATCTAGACCAACCCAAAAAGAAGATGAAGATGATATTTCTTCAAGAGAGAACTCAAAGTGGCACAAAGGAAGACACCATGGAAGCCATGCTTGCGACAATGAATAATTCAATATATGAACAAGTAAGAAAGAAACTGAATTGAAAGGTAAAAATGGAATGATGAAGAAGATGATTGAACACACCACCTTCAAGATTGGAAATCTTCAAGGATGAGTGAAGGATGATCTGTCACTTGAGAAGGCTTCTCAAGATAAGAATCAAAGAAAAGAGTAGAGACACAACTCAAGAACCCCACAGTTTCTTAAAGAAATTCTCATTCATTCAACTTGTTGTATTTTACAATGGAGAGCACTCCTATTTATAGCCATGGAATTTTTCCAAGCAAGGAGTCTCAAAAGACAAAAAGAGTTAAATACATTAATCAAGGTTAACTACACTAAACTATGTTTAAGCTAAACTAATCCCTTGAAATTAGAGAGATACATTTGGTGGTTACTAAAGTACATGAATGTAATGATTACTTCTAAGATGACTAGGATGAATGTACATGATGGAGTGCACTTGGAAGTTATAACCTTGCATGAATGTAATGATTACTCTAAGATGACTACGATGAATGTACATGAAAGAATGCACTAGGTAGTTACTAAAATGCAAAAAAAGTAATGATTACAATGCATGTACTAGGTAGTTACTAAAATGCAAAGAATGCAATGATTACAATACATGTACTAGGTAGTTACTATGAATGTGTCTTGAAACATGAAGAGTCAAAGGTCACTTAAGTAGCCATGTGAGGTGCATGTGCCTACTTAAGCCTTCCAAAAAACACTTCTAATTTAAGAGCAACTCTCTCAAGTTCCTACTCTCAAGTTTGTATTTCTCAAATTCTTTCTAATTTCTACAAGGGTTATGATGGTTTGACACAACCACGTGGCATGCCAACCACTTGACAACTTTACGTGGTGGCCATGTAAAGGTGAGTTGGCAATGAAAACAATTTTTTTAAGTCGAGGTACTGACTGTATCAATGAAACAATTTTTTTATTAGGGTTTGGGGTGTTTAATGTGTATTGAAGATGAATTTAAGTTATTATGTGTGTCGTCGTGGTTGGTCACTAGTGCTTGGGAGACGAGGTTCAGAGGCAGTGTTTTAGAGTAGTGATTGGTCATTGGGTCGCAATTCTCCAGTGAAGTGGTGGTCTGTTTTCATTTGCGACGACATGTGGTGATTTGTGGGCAGTTTCCATTTTGGATAGCAGTGTGTTCTTAATTTTCTCTTGATTGTTCTCTGTTTGCAGTAAGGGCTTAATTGTTTGAGTAACATAATTTTACAGTCTACTCACCTTCTTTCCATCTAAATCGTCGCATGTTCTCCCTCATTCTCACTGATGTATTTTTTTCCAAAACTCCTCCTTAAAGATGAAAAGCCCTAAACCTTTCTTCTTTTTTAACGATTTCGGCTTCTCAACTTCCTTCTCAGATCTTCTTCCCTTCACGGTTTCGCTCAAAAATCCACCTATTTCCTTTTCTCCCAACTTTCTTCGCTTAGGCACTCACTAACTCACTCATTGACCTTTTCCTAAACTCGCCCTAAGCTCACTCAATTTTTCCTTCACATTTGATTTCATCATACACAAAATAGGAAAGTACAAGTTGATCCTCTAAAATGTAACAAAGTTCTGCCACATCATAGTTGTTAAAGGGGTGTATTTTTTTTTTTTTGTAGTTGTCAAACCAATATTTTTCCTTTATACAATTTAGAATCATTTATTCTTCTAATTTCTTCCTCCAAAAGCTTTAATACTCTTTCTCTCATTATTTCTTCATATACATCTTCATTGGACATGCTTTTTTTATTTATTCTTCATGTCTTCTCTTTCTTAAACAAGTTTTTTATCATTCTCATATGTATCACCTGGCTTACCCCATCAAGGAGTATTCTTTACTCAATTCATTCTTGGCTGAGTCTGAGTATTCTTTGCTAAAAAAACTACTCTTAGACAAGATATGAACATTTGGTGTTTTAATGATCTATTAATCATTAAGTCTAATGACTAGGAAGGATTGTGTTTGATGATGACCACAATGTTTATACTTTCTTTCATAGTTCAAATCTTTTTGCTCTCTTGGGAGTGTAGCATCTTTCGACATATACAATGGTTAGGCTCACTCTTCTAGGTAGCTAGATAAACACTCAGTTTTCTCTATGAATTTTCATTGGATCTTAGTAACTTTCTTTAAGCTTGAGGATCCTACTAAGAGGTTGTGAGGTTTGCTTTATCATCTAATTAGTAATTTTTGTATGGTGTAACCTTTGCTCTCTTGACATAGAGGAGTGCTCTTAATTTGAGAAACATTTTGATAAGATATCTCCTTTGAACTATATGTTTCTTCTTTTGGATGGAAGGCTTTAAATATATTCTTGAATAAGGTAGTCGTTAGGAGCCATTTATAGCCATTGAACATCTTTGTCTTTTATAGTATCCGTTATACATCTTACAAGCTTCAATATGATTGTTACATTCAATGTAGCTATGATCTTTCCCCTTTCTCTTCAACGTCCTTAATAATCTAGAACACTTATTTCCCTACGTAGAATAGACTTTTGCACCAATTCATGATTATCGTGACATGGCAGATAGCTAGGTTATAGTTGAAAGGCTTTTTGTGTTATAAAGTTGATGAAGAAAACAACTTTAGCTCCTATCTTGAGAGACCTTTGATGTTTGTATTTTATTTTGAATAGATCTTTTTGGAAAATAGACATTCCCTGCAAACATACATAAGTGTAAGGCTTTCTTAGTTGATGTGCATCATCTGATGTTTAGTTTGCCTTAATAAACTTTTAGAAAAGACTGCATAGAGTTGTAATGTTTGTCAAATGAAGCAATTGCGTCTTACATGATCTGTTATTTTTATATAACTATCATCTTAAGATGAAGTACGATCATGTTTTATACCTAGCTGTTTTGAAGCACTAATTAAATTTGCCTTAACAATCTCCACCTTTTTTATGGTGTTAAAACATAAATATATACAAAACATTCAATAGATCAAGTTTTGACAACCATCCTTAACTCCATACAAAATTTTAGAAAGTATACATTAAAATTAAAATGCAAGTTTAATGAATTGTTAAACTATTTATTCTAAACTAGTGTCTCATTAGTCAAACTATATCAGGGAGATAATCTTTTGTCAATTTGTTAGAGAATCAATACAAATTATATCAAGATACAAAGTTTCTAAAAGCTCATGCTTTGCTTATAAGAAATATCAAACTTTATATCTCTATCTGTTACAAAATAAGGATAAGCAAAAACAACAGATGTAGACTTTGATCTCTCCTCCTTTTAGCTTAATTCCCACAAGCTTAAGCTTCTGTAATCTTCATGATACTCCCCTTCAAATTATGATTCTCGCTTCAATTTTCCCTAAAGCTTTGCCTCTATGCCAACTTTCATCTTTATCGTTTTCCCCCTTTTAAGCAACATCAATAATATGGATGGACCAACTCTTCAATCAACCTCCTCCATTTCTTCATCATCTATTGAACCATTGGAGCATATGTGGCTTGACTCCATGTCCGAGCAAGAATGTAAACATAGCTCTCGACCTGGCAGCTTCTCCAATAGTTTCATTACAAGTCTCTAATGTTGATTGTGTTACAACATTAGTTGTTTCCAAGCTAGCTTTTAGATGTAGATTCTCACTGAGGATAACTAGAACTTATTGTGTCGGCTCCAGATAAAATATGAGCGAGCAAGTGGGAAACTCCATAGTGAAGGCTTGTTTAGACTGATAAACATAAAAAATAACTTTATTACCTTGCTTATTTGATCCTGAGAGTGAGGGTAAGTCATATCAATGTACGGGACATAAGGTAGCACTTATGGTTAATCATGTAACTTCTCTTCTGGAGAGATTCCAAACACAGACAATGCACAAAATTGTTGCTTGTGTTTGAGATAACGAATTAGACAAAATTGTCATCTCTTTTTCCAGCATTATCTCTATCTCCATACATGTTGGTTTGATAGGGGGATCTCTCACTAATTTGTGAGGAAGAACTTCACCATCTTCAACTTCAACTTTGTCTTTTCCCTTGTACATAAAAAAGGACATGCATGTATAGGGTCTATCCAGTCAAAGATAGATCTTTGTTCTATCAATGATGGCTAAATAAGTAGCTTAAAAGCTGAAAATAATGCATTATGCATGTTTTTTTATATGTCTATAGGGCCTTGATGCGTTTGCATGTTTCTTCCACCATCTGAAGTATCATTTTTAGTTCAAAAAGTTAACATAATCCTTCCATTAATTAAATTCTTCACTATTCTCCATATGAATGGGATCAAGTTCAAATAACATAATTGTGTGATAGTGCTTATTCTTGTGTATTCATGGCACAAGCATTCCTAATTTGGTTCCTACAACAATCACTTTAGAAATATTACAGGAACTTCAAAGGGAATTTCTTCATCAGGAACTAACCATACGTCTTCATTTTTTTGGATAGACCTCTCTCATATAGTGAGAGTGTACAAGGATAATATTTGATCTTTTAGGAAGAATAACTCGAGCTTTGGGATATTGAGATGATCGAGGAGTTACATTCCTAAATTGTGTTGAAGATGGTAGCTCTTCTTCGTCATCTATGTCATCATCTTCCATTCTTAAGTACAAACCCTTAATTCATCTATATGCCAGCTTTAATGGGTCTACTTTCTCTAGATGATATGCATCATTAGACTTTATAAGAGAATCTAGAGTCTTTCTATTTGCTTGTGATACTCCATGGGTTGTGACGTGGGCGTTTGAAGGCATCGTCATCTATTGTGTTGGACGAAGATGATACATGTCTTGTTGGGAGAAACCAATACTTATTAATCTAAAGGGTATTTTCAGTAAATTATAGCCAAGAATATGGATTATGGGTAGCTATTCTTCTCTGAAGGAAAGAGTTTTGCATGGCACCCAAACTATTTTCATTTGCAATATCTTCTCATCCTCCGAAACAGATCCGGTCAACACATAATGTACGTTTGTATATTTTTTTTGAAAAAAAAGTTTGCTCGGTAGTGGAGAGAGTAGCAAAAGTGATCAACATCCTCAGAGGACACCATTCATATTTGCTTTCCATCAATAATCATGTCCTCAGTCATCACTTTGTCTGGATCTATTCTCATTTTTCCTACATCCTCAATTGATAAGTCCATAGTAGACTCATGACATGGAAGAGCCAAGAGAGCTCACTAATCATACGCATATGGACCATATGATGTGTAGTCCACGTTTGAGTTTCATAAAGGAGGGAAGATGATACATATGAGGATGAGGATGTACCTAAGGAAGAAAGAGAGGAAGATAAACAAGAAATTCAAACAAGGAGCATGACTAAAAAAAGACAAAGAAGAACAAATAAAGAGGAGCTTTGAGGGGACATTAACAAGAGGAAGACTTAGAGCTTTGGAAAAGAAATTAGAAGAATAAATTGCAAAAAATAGAAAGAACTTGAGAGAAGTACAAATGGAAGAGTAAGAACTTGAGAGAGGTTTTAAAGGCTTAAGTTGACACGTGCACCTCACATGGCTTACTTAAGACATCTTTAACTCTTCAAGTTTCAAACTCATTCATTAGATCTAGTTCATAAGTGTGTTATCCATGTAATGATTGTATTCATACATTTTTGTAATTACCTAGTACATTATTTCATGTACATGCATTCTAGTCATCCTAGAGTAATCATGATACATGCAGTGTTGGAGCACCTAAGGAACAAGAAGAAGAGGAGCATGAAGGAATTATTACAACAAGGAGCGTGGCTAGAAAAATAAAAGAATAAATTCGAAGCAATAAATACAAGAGGAAGAATTAGATCTTTGGAAGAAGAAATTAAAAGAATCAAGCAAGTAAAGCTCTTAAAATTGGAAGGAACTTGAGAAAATGAAGGAATTGAAGGAAAACAACTTGAGAGAAGCTCCTTGACTTTTGGAACTCTCCAAGTGTCTCACCAATCATAAACAAGTACAAGGATTTCCAAGTCATCAAAAGCTAATCATTACATCCATGCATCTAATAACTACCAAGTGCAATTCATGTATCTTCATAACCACCCAAGGTTAACTCCCTAATTTTATGGAGATTAGTTTAGCTTAATCGTAGTTGACTATTGTTAATTTTTTGATAATTTTGTAACTCTTTGCATGTCCCATGAACATTATAAAAGGGACTCCACCCTTATGTACAAATCATATAGAGTTGAGTGAATGAAATAACCTTTGAAAGGTTTCTTTGAAAGTTCGGTTGTCTCCTTTTTCTCTTGTTTCGAGTTCTTATCTTGTGAAGCTTTCTAAATTGGTGGCTCTTCAAACACGTATCCTTGGAGGTTCCTCCCCTATACGTGGCGTGTTCTTCATCCTATTGTCTTCCTTAGTCCATTTTTAGTTTCTTTTTTGTTTTGTTGTTCTTGCATTTTACTTTTCACTTTGTTGAATGTTTGTATTATCTTCTAACTCTATTGTTGATCCAACTTCACCTTTTCTGTTGGTGGGTTTTATTCTTCATCTTCTAACAAGTTGATCTAAATCCTAAACACCCCCGACAATACATATTAGCTTTTGAACGTTGATACTTTCATATCTATACAACTCTTTGTAAAAAGGATTAAGAATTATCACTATACTTCCTAGTCTTTGTGGATTCGACAACACATTCTCAGCTATATTAAAGTTGACTCAGTCCACTTTAAAGAATCAACAAGTTTTTGATGTCGTTGCTGGGATTAGTGTAAGTAATCGATAATTTCAGTAATTCCTTTTGTAAAGTGGTAGATAGAAGAAATGGTATAATATTACATGATTTATTTTAACAAGTTTATTTTAAGTCTTCTTTTTTACATTCTTCACTTACACTGCATTTTTGTTTAGTTCATTTTGATTTATGCTATTGAGAGGAAAAGGCTGTGTAAAGGACTTAAAGTTTGATCAGGACATAGAAATGGTTGGAAAAAGAAACAAAAAGGCAAAGAAAAGTCAACTTAGAGAAGAAAAAGGAGATTAAGCCTTTTCAGCAAGTGATATGGCTAACGAAGGTGGGAACATATGTTAAGGAGATTGCAAAGTCATTAATCCTCCGAGAAGAACACTAGGGGACTATGCCATGCATCAAGGACCAAGATATTTTTCCAAATTTTTCATTCCACCAGTCGCTAGGGAAGTAGATATTAAACCAGCATTTCTCAATCTAGTTTTAGTGCACCTGTTTTCAGGAAAGGATCATGAAGATACTTATGCCCGCATTGACACATCTTATGAACTATGTGCAACTATGGGATTTGAGTCAGGTTAAGAAAAAATTGCATGCATGAATCTGTTTCCATTTTCTTTGATTGATGAAGTCAAGGATAGGATAAAGTCTCAGCCTAATCAAAGTCTCACTAGCTGGAGTGATTTTAAAAGTAAATTTTGACACGGTTCTTTCTACCAACCAGATATGTTAGTGTTAAATATGATATTCCAACTTTTAGGTAAGGATAACAGGAACCCTTCTATAAGGCATGGGAAAGATTTTGATTATTTCTCAGGAAGTTTCCCACTCGTGATTTTGAAGATGTAGATGAATTGAACATTTTCTACAATGGATTAAGGCAAAAAACAAATATGCTTTCAAATGTAATAGTTGGAGGTTCAATAATACGAGTGTATGCAAAACAAGCTACAACAATAATAATTGCCATATCATCAACTGATAGGCAAACACAACATAATAGGAAATCTATGCAGAGAAGGTAAGTTTTGGATCTAAATACCATAGATATTATTTTAGCAGAAAACAAGGATTTAACATAGAAAATTGAAGCTCTCACTCAACAAATGGAAAATTAGTAGCTACATGTTGTGAATGTTAATCAAGTTCAACCACCTCTGAAATGTGATTTTTATGGAGGTGATCACCTAAATGACCAATGTTAATACTAATAAATCTTTGTTGTGTTGCTTGCGTTGTTTATGCTAGACTGTCTAGTTCAGTTTGTCGAAAAAGAGAGTCTACAGGCTTTATTCAACCTTCCTATTCTAGAGCCATTTGTTCAAATAGTTGGTATTAGAGTTAATCTCTAGGGTTAGTTCTTTGTAGGATAAGAGGAAATGATTCTTAGTAGACTCTATAGATTTTGAGGGTCAAGCAGTCAATTGTCCACCCTTGTTTAAGGGAGAAAAGTAAGAGCTGTGGAAGTTGAATATGATTGCCTTTATGAAGTTTAATATTATATATCTATCCGAGATCATTGAGAATGACATTCCTACTCTTTTTTATGATGTTGGTAAGCTGCTGCCATTGGATGTATGAATTGAAGATTAAGGATACAAATATTAGCTAAATGCCAAAGCTAGACATATACTGTTATACGATTTTTTTAGAGGATGAGATCTCTAAAGTTGATTTCTTGGCAAGTGCCAAAGACATATAGAAGACCCTTATGTTATCATACGAAGGATTTAGAGAGGTAAAGTGGGATAAGCCAATGCTTCTAAGATGACAATACGAGATGTTTTCAATGGAATAAATAAGGCTGCTCAATTTATGATTACACAAATACAGATCATCCTCAATAGCTAAGATCTCTTGTGACTATTATTAGTCAGTATGAGATTAATGATAAAGTTCTAAGAACCATTACACTTCAGTAGAGAGCCTAGGAGATGACTTTGACAGAGTCCAAAGACCTAGAAGCTATGTGCTTAGAAGATCTAGTAGGTTTTCTAATTATTTATGAACAACTTTTGTAGGTTGATTCTAAAGTCATAAAAGGAAAGAATCTGGTGCTGAAATTGTCTAAAATACAAAACAAGTTAACACCTGTAAAACCTTATGAAGCAGCTACAAATGAAGCTTGAAACGAGTCTAGGTCTGAAAAGGGTGAAGAACTTTATTTTCTTACAAACAAGTTCACAAGAAGTTTAAGAAAGCATAAAAACTTTGGGTTGAACAAGAATGTGAAGCCCAAAGATTGTAGAGAAAGCAAAGAAAGGTCATCTGTTATGATCATTCAACTTCTATGTGGTTCATGATCATGTACTATTTGATCGTCTGTTGAGTGTATCCTGAGAGTATCATCAAGTACCTTGATCATCAAGAGATCGTCTAGTGCATTAATTCTTACATAATCTTCCACAAAATTTAGTGCATTAATTCTTACATATCGTCTAGTGCATTAATCTTACATAATCAACACATAATCTTATTCTTTAACCTTTGATTTATTCACACAAGTGGGCTTTGTTATATTATTTAACTAGTCTTATAGCATTTGTTATGACTAAAACTTATAGACTCTCTTATCATGACTGTACAATGGGTATTATATCATCTGGTTGCTTCTAGACTATCTAGTGACTTAACATAGTGTGTGTGTGGGCAGGACACCAGTAAATCCAAAGAAATCTCATTACAATGTTACAAAAAGAATCCTCAAATACTTCAAGAGAACTACTAATGTTAGATTGTGGTATCCTGGAGGTGTTAGTTTAAGTTTAACTGGCTTTTCTTATTTTAGTTTTGTAGGATTTAAGTTAAACAAGAAAAACACAAACTTGTCATCTTTTTCGATTGAGATTAGTATCATGACATAGCAAAATGCAAGCTTGTGTAACACTCTTAACTGCTGATGGTGAATACATTACTAGAGGGAGTTTATGTGCTCAAATTCTTTGGTTAAGGCAAAAATTACAAGACAGTACTCCTTATGTGTGACAACACTAGTGCAATAAACTTAACTAAAATTTTAGTTTAGCATTCTCAAACCAAAGTCATAAATAAAGACATCATTTCACAAGAGATCACATTACAAATGGAGATTAGAAATTAAGTTTGTTGATACTGCTAATCAATTGGTTGGCTTTTTTTCCAAAACCTTAGCTAGAGATAGGTTTAATTACCTAAGAACTGAACTATGGATTTTAGATTACCTGAACATCATATAAATCTTCTTATTTTAGTTTATCATTTTTTAATAGGTTGTTTTGCTAAAACAATTTATTAAAATCACTTAATTTTGCCTTGTGTTTGTACTTTTCTATGTTTTAATCTGTTAAAATACTGAATTCATCAATTTAATAGGACCTTATTGCTTTTTTGGTATTTGTCTTTGATTATTATCCTGTTAAATGTCAATTAATCACTTGTTTTGTATAATGCATGGGTGTTTTGGTCTGAAAAGGGAGTCACAATTCGTTGCAACTTGATACACTATCAGTTTTAGTTGAATAAAATTTTTATTCTCAACAAAGTAATTGTCTCATTTAAAAATTTGTACAATTTTTAATTTCAAAATTGTAAGGCAATTACAAAACCTCTACCATTCTCACCTAACTGCGTACAAACCACTAATTTGAAATTAAAACTGATTAGTTTCATAAAAAATGTATATTTGAATTACATTTGCATCAACATGTTGCATTCTCAGTTTCTTTCCAAGTAAACATTTGGTTCATTAAAAATGTCCACTTCAACCAATCCACCAAAGAAAAGAACCAAATTTGGTCGTGTCATTGGAAGAGGATCCTCACTAGCTAGTGAACCTTCCACTCCAATTATTTCACCTTCTCAAATACTAAGGGCTATTAACCTTGAAACATGTTTTTTTTGGTAATGAGGAGTAAATGGGTGTGTTTCTTTAAGAGATGAGCTAAAAAAAGATTAATATACCCATGGTTCTGAAGTTCTCTTGGTTAAAGGAAGAAAAAAGCAATGGTGTGAAGAAACTGTTGCAACACTAAAAGCTACAAACATTTTTAGGAATGAGAGGCAAAATTTATCTTGAAATGATCAAAGTCCTTTTCATAAATCTATCCTTTGAAGAATGTACTCTATGTTCTCGAGTCAAAATGTGAAGAATGAGATCATTCCAGTGTGAAGGTGTTCAGGTCAACAAGGAAACATTGTTGTGGCCGAAAATTTCAACAAAGTTCAATATCTCATGAATATCTTAAGGAAACCTTCTGCATCAATAAAGGGATTTCATGCAAGTGGACTCAGACTAGAGGAAAGGCTTCTTGCTTTCATTATGGCCTGGTAGATTACACCCAAGGAGAGCAACCATGCTATGCTAAATGAGGAGGATTTGGTTTTGATGTACTGCATTCAGAACATAATTAAGGTAAACTAGATTTATGTTATCAATGACCATGCATTAAACTCCAAAAGATTGTCAAAATATAGGTTTCCATATGTTTTTTTATATAAAATATTTCCAACATTTTGATGCGGATCTTGATGGAGAGTCATCAGAGGTTATCAAAGGAATCAACGAGTACAACAATTTTACACTTCATAAGATGAATTCATCAAGGTTGATGATCACTGGGTGAGTAAAGATAATGATGATCATGGATTTGTTGTACCATAAGAAAATGCTCAAGATGAAGTTGGTCCAAGTAACAATGATTAGGTTGTACCAGGGATTACTGCTCTCACACCTTATGTTCCTCCTGTTGATTGTGGCATTCCACTATCACCTTTAGAGAATATGCTACTGACAAGGATAAATACCATGGCAACTGACCAAAAAGAAAAATATGAGTTTTATGCTCAAAGATTCCAGTACCTAAGTAATCAGATAGGAGTGGTTTAGGATTATCTTGATGAACTCAAGTTTGTTGGGGGAAACTAACTTGATCACGTTGCATTTCATCATGTTTTATGTTGTTTTCTTTATGCTTTTTACGTTTGAACTTTACATTGTATTATTCTCTTTATGTCTGCCCCTTTTGATGAACTCAAAGGGGGAGAACTTTATCTGTTGTTGATTGTGTATTCGCTTTGCTATTTATTGTGTATATACTTTTGTATTTAGACGTTATGTTTCTATATATGCCTTCTATACCTTTGTTCTTGTTTCTTTTCTTGTATTTGTTTCTGTCTAGGTGTTTGTACATCTTACAAGTTCTTTGTCTACATACAAATCCATACACATTATCTTCATCAAATAGGTGGAGTTTGTTAGATTTGTTCCTGATGTATTTGATGAATCCAATCAATGAATCTTTTTACAAAAGAAGATTGAAGACTTATATGTGTATTAGTGTGTGCGTGTGTGCGTGTGTGTTTAGTCTTTGATTTGTATGTAAATTTCTTTTTCCTAGTTGCTTGATTTTTATTCACTTAAAAGAAAATTGATTTAAAATTGTTTAGAACTTATCTTAGTGACAAGATATTTTTAACTGATCAAAGATATTGTAATCCATTAAAATATTATTATCTATAGTCCAATATGGTTGCAGTGAATATTTTAATAGATTATTTTATCAAATCAATATGTTAAAATCACTTAAAAATCCTAGAGTAGTTCTAGAGGTTTGTTTCAATATGTTCATTATGAGTTTTCAACATATTAAAATTGTCTTATGCTTTCATTTAGCATGAATTTGAAAAATTGAGTTTCATATCTGATATTTTTCAACATATTTGAAAAAGAAACTTTCTTAGAGCTTCCTTTTGGTGTTTTCAAAATCAATCCTCTTGGCTCAATATGTTCATCTGATATTTTTTCTTTCTCTTTTTACTTGTAGTGAATCAGGTGATATTGTTTCAACTCTACTTTTCATTTCTTAAAAGGTTGTTGTTCTAGATAGAGTTTCCAGACTTGACTCACTAACAGAGTTTACTAATGTAGTATCTTACTCTTGTAGAGTTCAAGAGTGGTGCTCTTGGTGTTTTCTTGTACTGTTTTGCTACTTAAACATTTTGGTTTAATAAAAGCTTGAGTGGTATATTTGAGCAATTGGATGTAGCTCTTGTATAAGAGTAAGACAACATAAAACTCTTATGCGTCTCCTTTTCTCGTTATTTCTCAAAATTTTAATTTTTTATTTAGTTCTTGTTCTGAATTTTAACACATTAAAAAGAAGTCAACAACTTTTGAAATTGATTTACTTGTTAAAGCTTCATTCTAAATTTTATTTTATTCTTAATAGTTCAATTCCAACCCCCTCTCGAACTCAACCTTTTATTCTAACTCCTAGTTTGCTAGATGAACACTCATAGTATCCTCTATAGAGCTTTGTTAGACATACAAAATATTAGTATCATTTCAACTTAATGCAACGTCCTCTCTGTATTTTTTTTAGTGAATTTATATAGGTGTTGGAAGAAGATAATTGTCCCAAAACTATTTCCAGCCATTGAGCAGCTCTAAATTGCTTGAATGTCCTTTCGCATATAATGGATTTGATAGTGGAATGTGCATTAAATGCACTGCATGGAACTTTAAATTATCCTTCTTCTTTTATGTAATATCCTGGATAGCTAGCAATACTTATATTTCTTAATAGTATTTTGTAACATATTATGGTAAAGGTACACACCGTGCAGGATAGATAATTGATCTAGAGTTGAATAACACTTGTGTTAGGTTGTTGTTGAGGAAAGCAGGTTTAAGTCTTCATCCAAGAGATCACTTGATGGGACTTATGCATGATCTTGAATGGATTTCTTTGACATACGGAAGTAACAGACATTCCTTACAGCATAGAATAAGCATATATGTTTGAAAGGTACGAGGTTAGCATAGACTATGTGCATATCATTTAAGCATCAACTATGCTTATCAGATGTAAAGATAAGATTGGACAGTGTTGTATCATCTATCACACAAAATATATTCATCTTCACATGATATGTCATTGACTTGAGCTATTGTCTTGCAGACGAAGAATGACCATGTTTATACTTAGTTATTTTTAACAATCAATCAAAATCATAGGGTGTTGGACTTTTGTTCGAACAAAATAGTAGTGACCACTCAAAACAAAACAAGTGTCTATCATTATGATGACAATCCTTTAAAAAATTGTTAAGGAGTATCTCTAAAACTAACTAGATTGTTTGTCGACACAAACAAGCAAAGAAGAACTCGCAATAACAGTTAGATGGTTAAACAAGAAAGAGTAAAGAAAGAAACGCACAAAGAAATTTAGTGTGGTTCAATTGAAGTGTTAACTAACTTTAACCCATATCCACATTAAAAATGTCACTAATAACAAATATTACAACTCAATGTTTCTTTCATACTAAACTCTCCACTCTAGGTTGGTTACAACAATTCATACAAAGTCCTATTTATACAAAACTAATTACTACCAAAACTAACTTTCTTAAATCACAATAAAACAATTGGAAAAGACATGTGAAGACTGTTTAACATCTTAGCTCAAAACGTCAAATTAGATGAACTTTGATAATAGACAAAGAAAGTTACAAGTGATGTAGAGTAGACAATTTGATACTCTCTTATGTTCTGAAAACATATGTGTAAAGAAGATAGACAATCTAGTTCAGACAAATGTTTTTTTTATTACCAAACTCTCTCGAACTATTAGACAATTTAATGGATTAAACAATTCAAAACTCTTAATCAAAATTTTCCACAATCAATCTTCACAAAAATAATAGTGTGGTGATTGAGATGAAGCAATTACATCATTATATGTAAGGAATTAACAATAAAGATATAGATAAAAGAAAAGGAGGTAAAAGAAAAAAAAAATATCATAAGATTTAAATTGTGGGCTTGAGGCATGTAATAGGCCTTGAGCCTTATTTATCAGGTTAACATTATGCTTAAGATATTAATATAATTAAGGCTTACTTGTATTTTTCTAAATTTTTATATTCCATATTTTATTTTAGTCATTATACTAATTAAAATAATGAACGTATGACCCTTTTAGTTTATTTTAAAATTAATTTGAAATATTTTAAGTACAGGAATGATAGTAGAATGGACAACGTTAAGTCGTTTGAAATTTCTCAAATATTAAATATATTTTTAAGAAATTTTGCATCATTTTCGTTTCTATAAACTTTAAGTATATTTTTAAATCTCTCTAAAATTTGTATATATTTTTTATCTTCTTATTCATAATAACAATAAATAGAAAACTTCCTTAAATCACAATCTTTATATTAAGTCTAATCAAAATCACCATCTATTGTAACGTCATCTATAACACCTTTTTGTCTATCCTTATTACTAACAAGAGCTTAAAAAATATTTCGAATTTAGAAGATTAAAAATAAATAATATTACTAGAGGTTTAAATTAATTAAAACTTAGATTATAAATATCCAAAATTTATTTTATCGTCAATAAAATTAAATTAAAGCATATATATAAAAAAATATAGGATAAACATATTCATTTCTATTGTATCATATTATCAACTTCTTCAATAAATTTTATGAAAGACTTACAATTCGATAAATTAGTATAATTAGCAACTTTAAGTTGTTGACGGCCATCTAATTTTTTAACATTCTCTTTATCTACTTTTCAAACCTTATGAGACCATTTGTCCAAGTCTTCCACAGTCTTGAAATAAATTATTTTTATCATTTGGTTTAATCAATACAAATCACAATAATTCAAAATAATAATTAATAAAAGAACAAAATGAAAATAAAAAATGAAAATTATTTTCGATTATATATAGAAAATCGATATAATATAATTCTTGAGACATGCTTTGCGGTGTTCTAGAGAAATGCAAATTAACTACAGATTGTATGAAATATTCTAGTATTTGGACCAGGGCCGAACATATTTGGGTTTATAGTACATTTTAGACGACTTTTTCTTACACCTTCATATTCTCTTCCTGCATAAGAAAAATGAAAATATCAATTTACTCTTTTTATTTTAATCATATTTTCTGCTTTACCTTCTTATATTTTGAATTGTATAATTTAAAATATTTTTTTTTTATATTTGAAAATCTAAAACACGAAAACATTATATTTAAGATTGTATAATTTAGATTATAAGAACATTATATTCTGAATTACACTATCTAAAATAAAAAAATTATATTCTTAATTATATAATTCGAAAATATAAATGAATTATACAATATAAAATATAAAAAAATTGTATTCTTAATTATATAATCCGCAATATATATATGTTTTTTATATTCTGACTTGTATAGTTTGAAATATAAAAAAAATTGTATTTCAAATTATATAAATTTAAATACAAATTTTAAAAGGGTATTTAAGTATTTTGCTACGAAGGTGCAGGAAGAAAAACATTGTAGGATAAAGCGGACTTTATTTTATGACTTAAACCAATAGAGATGGGCTTAACACGGAAGTTGAGAGGAAGAACTTTGTCCATTGCACCCCCAGTTATTGCTAAGTATATCCCTTTCTTTCAAGGTTTTTTTTTTTTTTTTTTTACGAAAGTACTCTCAAGGAAATGGAGAAGTGGATTACTAGGCAGTGTTGTGTATGAGTATACTTTTACTGCTGTTTAAGATCAACTGTTATTCTTCCATTCTTTGAAAGGGTACTCCTAGTAGAAATAATAATAATAATAATCAGTGAACAAAAGAAATAAATAGTACGTAGCTAAGTTTCCCTAAAGTAAGTCATTCTTCTTCCTTGTACCCGAAAACATAAATTTTATGATAGATTGAAAGGAATGGGAAGAAAGAAATACATAAAAAAAGTCCTAACATTTGTTGGACAATAAAATTTTAATTTTAATTATAAATATCAAAATAAATATTAACATGTTTGATTATTAAATAAGAAAATAGATATATTTTGTATAATAATAGATTGTGGGGAATTAGAGGGGAGAAAACAAGGAGAAAATTTTGTTGACATCATCTTCAAACTAAATCTTGAAGATTGTAAGTTTATAAGCATTTTTTGTAACTTATATATTACTTAATATAACTATTTATGTTACGTTTTTTTTTTTTGTTGAAAATGGTATTAAGTTTCGTGTGTGTTGGTTTGTGATCATTGTTGAAAATTTTGCGTTATTTTCTTTAGTGAAATTTTGTCCTCTGATATTACATTAAATTAGAGCATTAAAACAAATTTGTATTTACGATGTTGTAATTAGTAGTCGTATTAATATCATGAGCAAAGTTGAAAATTTAGTGACAACTTTGGAAATGAATATTGGAAATTTTGAAATAAATTTTTGAAATACATCATGATTCACATGTATTGGAAAATTACAAAAGCAAAACTAAGGTATTTATTCTCATAATGTTTGTTATTCTTATACGTATTTTTAATTCCTATTGATTATTTCATTGATCCTAATTGAATAAAACTACAATTTTTACAAAATACAACTTCCATATTTCTATTTTAAGAATTTAAGAAAATATGAGAGGACAAAATTTTATGTTTCATTTATACGTTGTATTAGCTTATATACAAGACTTGTATACCATATTTACTTTTACAAAAACTTCTCACAAATTTCTAAATCAACCTAAATCACCATCAAATAAATTTTGCCCAAATTTATCTCCAATAAAATAGTTAATGATACAATTATATATATCTTTATGTCCAACAATTTTAGCTAAAGTTTAGGCTGAAAATTTAGATCAATTACATCTATATAGAAATAATAATCTTATGACCAGCTTTAAGTTGGTGCTTGTAGATTATTGATGTCCAACTTGACTATTAAAGAAAGAAGCTATTATCCACCAACAACTTTAGTAAAATATCAACCAACTCTCTAAAGGTTAAGACATAAGTTGGTTAGATATTTCGTTAGTTGTCTCATCTTGAATAAAGTGGGAATGAACCTTGATATATTATGTGCATTCATTGAAGACTAGGATTTTAGAAATATAGAGTTGCTTAGATATTATTATAAAAGACATTCATAAGTTGAGCATGTGAGACACTAAGGTACGATAAGAGGACTTTCAGTCATTTATTTCGTAAGTAGTGGTTGCTAATGAATGATATTTAGTTATTTCAATTCACATATATATTATGTTGTTTTTCAGTTTCCCAAGAGATTGATGACTATTCTAATAAGACAAAATACCCAATTAGAGATCGCTGTGTTATGTAGCAATTAGCTCAATCAGAGTTGTCCCAACCATATAATCTTAATTCACTTTCTCTAGGTCAAAGAATTTCTTGCTTAGAGCTACCTTTCAAATATCAAACAACTTGCAATTCAACCTCATAATGCTCTTGTCTAGGTTGTTGCATAAATTGAGAAAGAGTATCCACACAATATAAAAGTTCTAGTCCTGTAAAGCGAAGATAGATAATATGTCTTACCAATAATCTATGTTGCTCAAGAACATTAAGGAAATAACCATCAACAAGAGCCAAGTGACAATTTTGTTTTCATGGTAGTGAAAATTGTGCTAGTTTAACTAAAAGCAAATCGATTTCAACAATAATATCCAATGCATATTTTCATTGACAAAAAAAAAAAAACACTGGTTGAGTAAAGAGCTTTCTCAACTCTAAGAAAAATACTTAAGAGCATTTAGACTCTTCATGTGAAACAAGTGTTCAAGTAGGTATTAAATTGATGGATGATTTTGTGGTTGTTCCCAAAAATAATAAGATTTTCAACGTAGACAAGAACTATAAGATGAATATCTAACTTTTGCAACACAAATAGAAAATATTTGTAGAAGGATTGAGTAAAGTCATAACTCTTAAGGTTGGTGGACAACCTAGCGAACCAACATTTAGGAGATTGTTTCAATTCATAAAAGAGATTTTATGAATTTGCATGTCATTCCAAGTTGTTGAACAACAAAACTAGGTTGTAGTTTCATGAACACTTCCTCTTAGAGCTCCTCATGTAAGAAAGCAATATGCACCTCCATTTGATCCAATTCCCATTTTCTCGTTGCTGCAACAAGTAACATTATTTTAATAAACAGGAGCAACCAATATTATTCTGATAAACAAGAGCAAAAGTCATTGCATAGCTTATCCCTTCAACTTGGTCATTTCCATGGATGATCAATTGAGCTTTATATCTTTCTACATTTCCTTCAAATTTACTATTTACCTTATCGACCTACTTGCAACCAAGCACCTTTTTTTCCCAAGGCGTAATGGTGTCATTATCCATGTATTATTGGTTTCAATACATTGAACTTCACTTTGTTTAGTTTCCCTCCAGTTGTTATTCCCAAAAACTTCAACATAGGTGATAGGTCTTTTATCTTGTCTAAGCATGCAAACAAAATTATAATGCATCGAAACATAGTGTGCTAAGGGATAGGCGCACCTGAAAGATGTGTTGTAAAAGGTGAATTGGAGGATGAATTCAACTTTTGAATTATGTTGGTTACATGGTCACAAAACTGAGTAAAAAGCTATTTAGTCATATGTCCTTTATCAAGTGGACTATTTAGACATAACATCTATTTTTTCATGTGTAGGTGTCAATGCACTAGAACTACATGCAGGTTCAACTGTGCCTTCATCTATCTCACCCCTGTTATGGAAACTATCCAGACTCAAAAGTATTGGATAAGAGAAAGAAGAATATGAAGCCTCATGGAGAAATACTCTAACACTTGAATACTAGGATTATCCCTTCTTCTTAGTCTTGTACAAATTCTATAGGTGTAATTTCTTTTATATTCTTTTTAGGATTTAGTAAAGACATAAATAGACTTCCTTTGAACCTTAATTGGGCCTTGATTTGGGCTTGAAAAGTCAGCCAAAAGCTCTAGATACATAGTCAAATTCTTTCAAGACATGTAGGAAGAAGAAGGCTTGAAGCATGAAGTCTCTCATAAGCTAGAATAAGCCAAAAATAATGTAATTTAGGGTACTAGTTTTGGGGCTGACTTATGTGACGTCCCTAACATTTTTAGTTCCACATTTTTGTGTCATGAAGTGCCAAGGGGCTAGGCATCTATAAATGAGATCCCTTGGTACATGTAAGACTCACCCTTCACTTGAATGAGAATTGAATTACTTAACTACTTTCTTCTTGTTCTCTTTGGTCATAATGTAGTAATCTTCTCCTCATTCCCTTTAAGAAATCTTCCTTGGGAAAGGAAAATCTGAGCTTCTTTTAAAGCTTGGAAAGTTTAAGAATTTTCTACTTCCGCTGCTTGGGGAGAAGGGTGTTTTTCCATCACCCTATTTTATATTTGATTCAAGAATACTTTTAGACAAGTTTGGTGGTTCACCATCTTAGTCATTGTCCAATATCTCAATACTTTGTTTAAAAGCATCAACAATTATTTCATTATGAAAAATCCTTGCATATGGAACCATCAACAGTAAAAGAATATTCTTCCACAATAAGCTCAACATATTGAGAAACAGAAAAATATCTTGTTTTCAAGTCAAATAGTTTCCAACCTTTCTTATCGTATGCGTATCCAACAAAAACACATTTTGTACTTCTACTAGAAAACTTATCTCCTTTTCTTTCTTGGTTATGAGCATAATATTGTAATCCAAATACTCTCAAGTGTTCAATTCAGGGTACCTATCTATGCAATACTTCATATGGGATTACAATTTTTGCGATTTATCAAATAACCTAAAATTAAAACAAAGTTTCCCCAAAATCAATTAGAAGATCACCTTAAAAACACAAAGCATGAGCCATATTTAAAATATGACAATGTTTTCTTTCAAACCTTCCATTTTGTTGTAGTTCTCTTGTGCAAGATGTTTGAAAAATAATTCCATGATTAGGAAAAATAACTCTTTATGCAACTAAATTATGTCTTATTATCACTTTTAAATATCTATATTTGTTTATTGTATTCTCTTTCTACTAAAGCAAATAAATTTAGTAGTGCTTGTAGGACTTCCCTTTTATCAGTAAGTAAATAAATCCAAATAGCATAGAAGAAATCATCTACTACTTTTAAGAAATACAAAAAACCACATGAAGAAGGAGTTATATATGCTTCCACAAGTCACAATGAACTAATTTAAACACCATGCTTGTTTATGATAACTCAAAGGAAATTTTTCCCTGGTTTCCTAAGCTCTAACACACGCATCATAAGCCTTATTCAAAAATTCACAAATCTTATTTCAACTAACACCAAAAATTAACTATGTGATATTCCAGGAGGGATGCGCCAAACTCCTATGTTGGAGACCTTTGTAGTTCACTTCCTAAACTCTACAAACATTTGATCCCTGAATTCTACTGAAAAAATGAAGTTTATTCCTTCATTCACCTGCTTCAATCAACAATCTTGAACTTTAGTCATGCATAACACAATCTGTTAGTGAACTATATAAAGTAATTTGATTCATCTATTAGTTGTGAGTTAAATATTAAGTTGCAATTTAGCTTAGGAGCATAAAGAGTATTTGAGTTTTAGACCCCCATCTAGCACCACATCTCCTCTAATTACAAAGTGCTTTGTCCATGGGAGCTATACTGGACATTATTAAATATCACACAACTCATACATACTCTTTAAATTTTATATCATATGATTAGATGTTCCATTTCAATTATCTACAAAATAGTGCCACACTTACTTGTCATCTTCTCCTTCAGGTTTGTCTAATGAGCATTCAAAATTTCCATCAATATTATTATTATTTAGTGGTAAATCTAGCAAGACCACTCTTGTATGTATTGGAGAAAATTGTTTTGGTGCTCCTAACTATGCCAATTTGTGCAGTATTAGCATAAACTATCACTCCTCTTTTGCATCCTACTCTTCCCTTGCTTCGTGTATACCTTGCATCGTGTATCACTTTTCTCTTTAACTCTAATACTTCTCTTAACAGTGAGTATGATGTGACTCCAATTCAAGAAGAACCTATGTCACAAAAAGGTGGAATCATTGTAGGAGTTCAAAAGAAAAAAAAAATAAAGAGAAGGAGGTTATAAGAAATTAAATGAAGATATTACAAAAATTTCTCTTAATATTTCTTGTAATTTTCTTATAAATAAATATTTAGAAAAGAATATTTTCCTTCTTCAGAGTAGAAATTCAAGACATGTTGTTTGGAAAATTAGGAAAACTAACCAAATAAGGCTTAAACCCTTCATATTCTTGTAATGACATTGTTTGGAAGGGAACATGCATAAACCAACAAAACCTAACTTTTCATTTCCTAAAAGTTAGTGTTAGAGCAAAACTCCAACAACCTCATAATTTTTATTAAGTGTTGGTCACAGAAAAAAAAAAAAAAAAACGAAAAAGTTTTAAGTGGAAGAATTTGTATTTTGAAAAAAATCAGATCATGCAAGATGAAAGTGTTTCGTCTGATAGACTATACAACCTCTTTCAAATATCTCTTCGTCTGAGAAGTGAAATATTCGTTAGATGATGAGTGCACATAAACTTTAAGCTTACATTATAGTTAACAAAAACATTTTAAGCTTACTAATGCGTTATAGGGAATGTCTTTATCTTCTATCTACCTAGATGATCCACACAAATAAAAACTCTTCATCAAGATCTTTTGGGATATGATCTAAAGTTGTTTTGTTTTAATAACCATCTAGACACAAGCTTATGTCAACTTTGGTCCAACTATCTACTTTTGTACAGTCTTTGCTTTTACTTTGTTTTGAGTGAAAGGTTATCTAACCTAACAACGATAAGTACTACCAACTATAGAGATGTTGCTTGAAGAGGAGATTAGTATTTAACGTTGCATAGAGTATATTTAATGCACTTCTACGTCCATGCTCGACATATAGAAGAAGATGAAGGCATTTAAGTTCAAAAGCTCTCGATAGTCAAAAAAGAGATTTGAAGCACTCTTTCTTCCAAATCGGAGTCCAGCTATCATTTGAAGAAGAAGAAGAAGAAGAAGAAAATAGAGAAATCAATTATCAATTGCCAAAGTGTTGTCAAAATCTTTCTATAGCCTTAAAAGATTTATAGATAAATATTGTTTTATTCATATAGCAAACCAGAAAAGAGTGTATTGTATATATCATAAGACATTAACACTCTCGAGTGTGCAAACTCTTGTGATCTTTGTGATCACATCTTTATACAGACTTTTTTTAGTTTAAACAAGAGTGACTACATTCCAAACAATACTTACTATTTTATCTAGGAGTATTTGTTGTTCAAACAATAGTCTATATTATAGCCAAGAGTGGTTAAGGTTCAACTGTGAAACCAAAACTATCATCTAAACTACTAGCGATAAAAAGATATTGTTCTTGATTTACTTTTAATGTTCTTCATAGTTGTTCTTGATTTCTTTTGAATGTTCTTCATAGAAAACAC
>Ga0099824_1000615_pt1 | contig 43889 bp, 33 predicted proteins | sample SiratrowhiteBW_FD_76837 | JGI IMG/M metagenome (GOLD analysis project Ga0099824, IMG submission 76837) | Root nodule microbial communities of legume samples collected from California, USA - Siratro white BW | ecosystem: Host-associated > Plants > Roots > Nodule | place: USA: California... | reverse complement strand
GCCTGAACAGGGTTTAGAAGGAACTCATTTGGATGATGTCATGGGTGCAGATCGTATTGTACTAAAAAAGAGAGTTAAGATAAAGCCTGAACAGGGTTTAGAAGGAACTCATTTGGATGATGTCATGGATGCAGATCGTATTGTTCTAAAAGAGAGAGTTAAGATAAAGCCTGAACAGGATTTGGAAGGAACTCATTTGGATGATGTCATGGGTGCAAAACGTATTGCAATAAAGAAGAGAGTTAAGAGAAAGCCTGAACAGGGTTTAGAAGGAACTCATTTACTCCCTGAGAAGATGACGGCTCTTTCGCGAGGTGAAAAGACTAGTTCCCTAAAGCAGTCTGCAGGTGTTCTCCCCAAATCAAACCTTCAACCAAGTTCTCTCCACGATCTTGAGCAGTCAAGCTAACATGATATCAACTAGGATGTTTACTCAGCACAATTTCCACCGCTTTACAGTTTTTTACCCTTATATTTTTTTGGTGCAATCAGTTAATATCCTATTTACTGTTACCATTTTTGTAATTAATATCCTTCCAAGGTTCCGTGAAATATAGGTAGATTTGTTGGTTGTTAAGTCTCACTATTCTTCTGACAGGTAGTGGTGCATCTGCAGTGAGCGTGCAGTGAATCGGTCCGTGTTGAACAAACGTGATATAAGTCGTAATCGGGTCTTCCAAAGTTCTAAATACATTTTCTTGCAGAAGGCTTATAAGCTTAAAACCTGAGTTTTAAAAGAACTCATTATGTTATGCATTACATAATATGATTTAAGACTGAATCATAAGAAAAAGCAAATGTCTCAGAAATATATAGTTTTACTAACAACTAAATAAAACAATTAACGTATGGGTCTTATGAGATCTGTGTATTGAAGTAAAAGTTGCAAAAGATCTTGAAAGCGATGTGGGATAATGAAATTTACATGAAGTTAATTAAAACATTTTTTTAACTTTAGAAGGGTCTTTTACACCGTCCATTAGAAAATTCTCAAAACATTAATTCTTTAAAAGATGGTTTTAAAATGTGAACATATTTTGTTTTATGGAAGTGGTGATAAATGAATTTGTAATGGACTAATTAAATATTTATGGATCAATTTAATGGCAAATTTTGGTGTAATGTGGTTTGGGTAATATAGGGTCTAGTTAAGCTCTACTTTTAGTTGATTTAGTGATTAGTTTACCTATTTGAGGATATTTTTTTTGAGTATTTATAGTAGCATTTAGGTACATCTTATATGGTTTTTGTTCTTATCGAGGTTTCGAGAGTTTTCAGTCTCAATTGTAGTCTTTTAATTTTGCTTTTTAGTTCACTCCTTGACTTTCAGTGGAATGTAAAAGGATACTTATAAAAGGTATTCTAATGTCAAAGTCAAGACATGAATGTCGAAGTGGCAGTCTTAAGGGTTGGATTTTCGTACTTGGGCTTGGTCCGTTTAAATTATATTTGTAGGAGTCAAACTATATGGAGGCATTGTGATTGGTTGAAGTTTCAAGACAAAGCAACTTTTGGTAGTCAATTGTTATCAGTAATTGTCTGGTGAGCTTGCACTATTGTGCCATGTTGTAGTCGAATACATGTCAGTTAGGGTCACTTCCTATTCGGTCATGATTATACACTTGTCCTCCAAGCTCGAGGGTAAGTTGTGAGAGGTTTAAATGATCATGGCAATTGCATTAGTTAAGTGTGCTCTTTTTGTTCTTCATAGCACTCTTGTCGTCCTTATCCGTATGGTCATCGGTCATATTCATGAAATTGGGGGAGAAATGATTTGATGATGCAAGCGTACCTTGAGATTTGTGCAAGGCTCAATCGAACAGCAAGCAAGGTGAAACGTCACCTCAGTTTGACTGTTGGAGTATGCTTTATAAATAGGAGTGATGCCTTCAGTTTTCTTGCTTTTGAGAGATCATTGCTTCGATATCTGACATCGAGACCTGTTTAACATGAGGTAGTGGCTAGGTGCAAGGCTTTCATTTGCATAGGTAATCATGTCATCCTCGTACTCGTCTTCCTCTTGTTTATCGAGTCTGACAGTAGTGTTTCATCTAGGACCTTCGCCCAAAGTGAGGGCTTCCACGAGCCTGTACGAATGTCTGAGGAGGCGTCTGGGTTTGCGATGCATGTCTGATAGCATGTGTCATAGGCGAGAAGGTTACGGATCTGACTTCTTCTTCATGTATGTGTGTCTATTCACAGACTCCAACGTGTGTGTCCCCTTTATGAATTTACTATGGGCATGCTCTGTACCCCGTTCATGGCTTCCACCCAATTGCACCCGAACTCTTGGGCATCTGTTCAAGCCTTTCACTTATTGGTAGAGATGTTTCGATTGAGGCCATCTCCTCTTGTGTTTTTACATTTTTATAGTTCTCACCCTGTTACTCCGGTTAGGTGGCTATCACTAGTAAGCCAAGTAGGGGCTACTTTCTTTACTCCCTTTTGTTCCTCTTATAAATATTTTAAGAATGCGTTTTTCAAAATTTCCATTTTGCGTGTCGGTAGGCATTGTTTTTTTTAATGCGAATACTCCCAAGTTTCCCTTGTGTTGGACTCAGGATCCCATTTGTTATTACTCTTGGTCGAGGCCATCTATGACCAGGATGACAAGAAGATGTTTGATATTTTGGATCAATTTCCATGACGGCTTTCAATTCGGAACATACTTGAGATTTTTTTTCTTCTCAGCGTTGGGTGGATTTGAATGGTATGTGTGTTTCATTTCAGCTTATCGTTGGTTGATTTTAACTTTGCTGAATCAACTATTGCTTTTCAAGTGTTATGGCTCAACAAGGCGTCGACTTCTTTGAGCGTTTGAAGAAAATAAAGTTTGAGTAGGCTCCCAAGACCGACAAGGGGTGGGGTTATGCCGACCCCCTTCAAACTGTGCCTCTGTCTCCTGCCTTCATTGATTTCAAACCTCTTCCAATGACAGACACGAAGGCTAAGAGGAAAGACCACACAAAGAGGCATTCTTCTTCTCGTCACTCACCGAAGAGATCTCAATAAGTGACTCCTAACGTCGGGGTGAGCAATGCGGATTAACTTTTTGCCCCCGACTTGACTTTCCACAAGGGTGTCAAGATTTCACTCTCATCAGCAGAGAGGGGAGCAATGAATGTCGTCTCCACTAACGAGCCTGCCTCTGCTTTCTTGGAGATGCAAATTCGGGCTCTTATTTTTGCTAAGGTGTTGAGGGTGCAGCTCTCCAAGGGTTCATCCTCCATGGTGGCAAGGTTAAAGAAAGAGTTGTCAACCTTTGGGGTTTTGCTCAAGGCCGCCTTGGACACCAACTCGGTCCAAGCCAAAGACTTACAGAAAATGAAATATGAGTGTGATACCCTCAGAGCCAAGTTTGAGGCATTGGAGAAAGAAAGTAACAAGCTCTCTGGCAACTTGAAGAGTGCCGAGGAGAACTTGTCAAGGCCACGGCTGCCCATGACGAGGTCGTATCTGAGAAGGTCCTAAAGATGGAGCTTAACGACATGAAGGACTATGTCCTGACCTTCACTCCCAATCCTTTTGACAGGCGGTTCGTTAAGTCGTTTTTTTGTATGGCATCCTAGAAGAGAATGAGATGGACGAAAGCAAGGATGTCTACAATTGGTGCCAATTGAGGAGATCCTCACCCCTGACGCACACGAGGACACAACAGTTATTGAGGAGGGGTTGTCTCAAGATAAGGAAAGGACACGCTATAGTTGCTTGTTAGGAAACAAATTTTTTATGGTCGTTGTATGTGACCACTCCTATTGTGTCTCTTTTTCTTTACTTTTTATTGGTTGCCTTGAGCAACCCTTGGACAAGATCCCTTATGTAAATCTCAAGCCAATTGTGGCTCTTTTAATACTAATGACTTTATTTTTATCATGCCATGCACTTTATTTATATTGGAACTGCCTAGACCCTTGATTGTTGTCGGTTTAACGCGTTGCACTTTACGTATTTTGAAATAACACGCCCTTGAACGTACTTGTCTATTTTAGTTAATGTAGTGACATGTCTTTGGGTGCACTCAACCTTTTCAGGGTTTAAGTTATGGGTGACTATTCGTCCATCTTGTTGTAAACATGATGTCAGATATAGCTCAGGGCGTTTATTCGCCTATGTTGATGTCAAAGTTCTTTTGTATACGTTCTAGGGCGAGTACTATGGGGTGACGAGTACTATGGGGTGACGTTTATGACGTTTCCATTCGTGATGGTAGTGGGTGATTACATGAGTGAGGCGATCACTTGTCAAGTACTATAGGCGATTATTTGTGTAGTGACTTGTATTGTGGGAGATCACAATAGAGTGATACGTTTCCGTTTTTCTAAGTCATGGGAGATCACAATGGAATGATACGTTCTCCATTTTTTCTAAGTTATAGGAGGTCACGATGGAGTGATAGTTTCCCATTTTTTCTAAATTATGGGAGGTCACTATGGAGTTATATGTTCCCCATTTTTTCTAAGTTATGGGAGATCACAATGGAGTGATACGTTCCCCATTTTTTCTATGTTATGAGAGATCACGGTGGAGTGATATATTACTCATTTTTTCTAAGTTACTGGAGATCACGATGGAGTGATACATTGCCCACTTTTCTTCTTTACTTGTTTTTTGTGTGACTACGTGCTTGACAATATATTTCAGGCAATTGAGAGAGATTTTCAGTGAAGCCTTTCCATTAATAAACTTGTAACTTGAAAAAGATACAAGTGGTTGCTGACTTCAACTGAAATAAAGTTTTAAGTGTGTGGCATTCCACGTCATGGGTATCGATTTTCTAGGCAATGTTTCGAGAGGGTATACTCCTTTTCCCACTGAGCTTTGAACATGAAAGGATCTCTCCCAGTTGGACGAGAACTTCCCCTCGTCTTTCCTCGCACTACAATGCATCCTCCACATGAGGTCGACTGGGCAGAAGCCTCTTGGCTTTACCTTCAAATTATACCTTCTGGCCGCCTTTAAATTCCGAGCCCCGTCTCTAATTCTCGCTTTATCCTTGAGCTCACTGATGAGATCTAAACTGGCCACTAAGCTTTCGTTGTTCATTGACAGATATAGCAGTTGTTGGCATAGAGTGGGGACTCCAACTTCAATGAGGATCATGGCATCAACACCATACATTAGGATGTAAGGCTTTTCTTGCGCTGAGGATTGGGGAGTGCATTTATACGCTCAGAGTACCTCCAACAGCTCCTCGGGCCACCTTTCCTTGGCCACACCTAATTTTTTCTTAAGTTTATTTAGGATGAATTTGTTAGCTGCTTCAGCCTGTCCATTGGTTTGGGGGTGCTCCATCAAGCTTGTTACATGTCGAATACGAAAGCCCTCAAAGAAGTTAAGGAGTTCACAGTCTGTAAATTGTCTTCCCTTACCAGTTACAATTGTATGGGGTATGCCAAAATGATACATTATGCTCTTCCATACAAAATCCTGCACTTTTCTTGTCTTGATGGAGGCTAACATTTCGGCCTCGATCCTCTTAGTAAAGTAGTCTACTCTTACAAGGAGAAATTCGCACTTTCCTTTTCCTGGGGAAAGGTCCTATCATGGTAGTTAAAATCGAGAGTTTACTCATAAAATCGTAAGATTTTATGATTTTACATGCTCTGTGCGATTCAAATTCCACACATGATCGTTGTATAGCAAAATCATACGGATCGTCGAACAAAATCGTAAAAACGTGTAATCGCGATTTTTTTCTTGTATCAAATTGTTCACCTTCTTGACTTTAATTTTATTCAAAATTAATGCAATTAAATTCTGACATTGTGATACGTGTTGTCACCTAACACCACCCAATTAAAATTAATGTATTAATGTAATTAAAATTTAAAAAAAAATAGAGTCTCTTCACGGTTACTTCTCATTCCAACCCCATTTCAAATGAAAAGTCTTTTTAGCTTCTCTACACCGCACCCGTTTCAAATGAAGAGTCTCATCTCATTTCAAATGAAGAGTCTCTTATGTTGTTTTGCACTGTTGTTTTGCACGTTCACATCTCTGGATTGAATCTCATTTCAAATTCAATGAAAATAAAACTAAATTAATTTAATTAAGGCAAATGTAGGGTCTCTGGAGTTTACTCCTCCTTTTTATTGCTTGATTGGGTTTTATTTCAAATCCAATTAAAATAAAACTAAATTAATTTAATTAAGGCAAATGAAGGGTCTCTATTCACTCTTTCTTCTTGATTGGGTTCCATTTCAATTTTAATTAAAATAAAACTAAATTAATTTAATTAAGGCATTTTAATCATCTCTTAATTCTAAAACCACACTCACACATCCAAAGTCATTAGAGCATACACTAACAGGATTTTCTTGGACTTCTGCTTATTAACCAGAAAAAAATCATACCCACAACTCAAACACTTGGGCAATATAGATTTAAATGATACTCTTAATTCAAATAGATATGATGAACACTTGGTTGAAGGTTAAGTCCAAGGTGGTGTGGAAGATGATGATGTTCTTGCCATCCCAACTTTAGAGGAGGAGTTGGACGTTGAGGGTGGTGATAGTTGCTAGATGACCGACTGGTGGCAGCTTCTCTTCTTAGTGCATGCTAGCTTGGATAACAGGTTAGCCCTTGTGTTGTGCTCCCTTTTAATATGCACTACCTTGGCATTATCGAACTTCTACAAGAGCGTTATCACTCTATGGTAATACTGAAGTAAGAATAGATCCTTCACTTGGAACTCTCCACTTATATGACCTACCTTGAGTTGTGAATCACTATTACGTATTAGGTGCTCTGCTCAAATATCTCGCGCTAACTCTAGTCCTGCCAATAGTGCCTCACACTTTGCTTGATTGTTTGATGTCTTAAAGCCAAATTTAATTGTGAGCTCTCCCGATCCTTCCAATACAATTCCTACTCCCGCCTCCTTGGGATTTGACAATCTGTCAACATGAAGCGTTTGTAGTTGTTGTGTCTTCTCAGGCTCATAGCTCATTTCTACGATAAAATCAGCCAAGAACTAGGATTTGATGGCTCCTCTCGGTTCATAACAAATTCCATATTCGAATAATTCTATTGACCATCCAATCATACGCCCTGCCAAATCTGGTTTCTCCAATATCTTAACGATGGGGTAATCAATTTTGACAACAATTGGGTGATTTTGGAAGTATGCCCTCATTCTCTTAGCAGTTGTCACCAATGTTAAGGCCACCTTCACTAACATTTGATATCTGGTCTCTGCTTCCTGTAGTGTTCGCCTAACAAAGTATACAGGTCTTTGTTCACCACCCACATCTTGGACGAGCACTGAGCTTATAGCTTCTCTGGATATCGAGAGGTATATGAGTATCGATTTATGGGGAAAAAGTTTTTATATCATAAGCGGACTTGCTAAGAAGTTTTTAAACTTTGAAATTTTTTTCACAATTGTCATCTCATTGGAAGCGTGACGTCTTCTTAAGCAAACCAATAATGGGTTTCATCTTCTCGACCATTTTTGGCATGAACAGAGATAACACTATCAACCTTCCAATCAATCTTTGCACCTCCTTGACATTTTTGAGACTCTACATCTTGGTGATAGCTTGGCATTTATCAGGGTTGGCCTCAATGCCACAATGCGTCAACATGAAGCCCAAAAACTTGTCGCCCTCGACACCGAATACACATTTATCTAGATTTAATCACATTTCTACTACCCTCAACACACCAAACACCTTTTACAAATCTTGTACATGGTTTTCGCAAGATTTGGATTTCACAACCATATCGTTAACGTACACCTCTACATTGCACCCAATTAGGCTTTTAAACACCTTATTTATCAGTCGTTGGTATGTCAACCCCGTGTTTTTTAATCTAAAGGGCATCACCTCGTAGAAGTGGTTGGCGTCATCAGTCAAGAATGTCGTCTTTAACTTGTCTCTTGGGTGTATATTGATTTGGTTGTAACCTAAATAGGCGTTCAAGAAGCTTAGTAACTTGTACCCTGACGCTCCTCCACTAGGAGGTCAATGCTTGGGAGTGGTTATGCGTCTCTAGGGCAGGTCTTATTGAAATCATTGTAGTTTGTGCACATCCTCCACTTACAGTTTGGTTTTTTAACCATAACCATTAGCTAACCACGTGGTATAATGTGCCTCTTGAATGAAACTGACTTTCAATAGCTTCTCGGCCTCCACTATGGCCGTCTATCGCTTCTCCTCACTCAATTTTCTTTTCTTCGGGGTTATCGGTCTTGCTTCTTTGCATATGGACGATGATGCTAAGATCAACGCCTAGCATGTCAGTTGCCGTCCATGAACATATCAACATTTGCTTGCAACAAGCTACCCAGTTTTTTTATCTCTTCTTTTGATAGGGAGGCTCTAATCTTGGTAGTGTGTTTTGGATCCTTCAACGGGATCACATTCACGTCCTTTCCTGGTTCTTGGGTCTAAGTCTTCTAGTGTCGCTCATGTGTAGGACTTCTCTACATAACGCGCTTTGCGCGTCTCTCCACCTCTCGCTCTTGACTAATAGGCTTAACCTTCAAGATAGTAGCATAGCCTTCCCTTGTCGTCTTTTGGTCCACATGTATTGTTATTATATCTCCAGATGGAGATGGAAACTTCATGGCCAGGTGAGGAGTTGAGAGATCGCCCCTAGTAAGTTTAACGTGGGTATTTCCAACAACACGTTGTAGGATGTGTTGGCATCGACTAACACATACCGGATCTTGACCATCCTGGTCTTCATTCTTCCCTCCCCAAACTTGGTATATAGGTCAACGTACCCTCTCGTATCGACTCGCTCTCTCGAATAGCCTACAATTTAGTCCTCATAGTGTTGTATCTTTGATTCGAGTATTTGAAGATTCTTAAAGGTCTTCCAATAAAGGATGTCGATCGAGTTACCTTGATCGACTAAGGTTTTCATGACGACAAAGTTCTCGATCTCTATCGGAATGACCATGGGATCGTCTTGGATGGGGTCAATGCCTTTGAAGTTGGCACTAGTGAACATGATGGAGGCATCCTCCATCGAAGTGGGGTTGTTATGACATTCACAACCTAAACCACCTTCAGGTGTTTCCTTCTAGCTAAAGCAGTCAGTTCGCCCCCGGTGAATCCTCTCACGCTATCATGTTGATCACTCCCCTGAGTGTAGAATTTTGAGGCTAATAGAGGGGTGTGGTGTCAATTCGTTGGCGGGGCTCTTCCTCTGGTTGTGCTCTCCCGTTGGTTCCCCTTGTGTAACAGTTCTCACGGGTCTTCTCTCTCCTTCCAGACCCTTGTGTTGGGCGTTGTATGAACCGCCTTAGGTGACCATCCAGTATAAGCTCCTCTATTTTGTCCTTTAGTGCCACACACTTCCTCGATACTATGGTCATAATTATGGTAAAAGCGGCAATGCTTGTTGTGTTTGCATTTTGCAGAGTAGGTGCCTTCTGCGGTGTGGGGAGGACGTTGGCATGCAGAGCTTCCTCAAGAATTCTGCCTCAGTTTGCATTAAGAGGCATGTAGTGTGGGAATCTAGGTCACCTCACTTCTCTTGGCTTTGTGAACAATGTGAGGGGGGAGGTCTATTACCCCTCGCCTTGGTCTTCTCGGGGGCTAACTCGGCCCTGACTTGGTTTTGGAATTCTCTCAACTTCTCAAGTTGCATGAACTTGCCGACTCTTTTCCTTAACTCGTCTAGGTCGGACACAGGTTTCTTCCAGAGGCTGTCAGCGAATGACCTGGGATGCAAGGCAGTAACCATGTGATGTAGAGCCACCTCTGGGTTGAGGTCTTGGATCTGCAACGCCAACTTCCCAAATCTCTCCATGAACACACCTGTAGGGATTCTCCTTTCTCTTGCCTAACATTTATGAGTGCCCACAATGTCAAGTGATGCGGTTTGTTGGTGCCAAACTACGTGTTGAAACGTCTGACTAGGGTCTCAAAGCAATTAATGGAGTGTGGTGGTAATCGGGTAAACTAGCTTAGAGTGGTTCCCTTCAAAGAGGTCGGAACACTCTACACAATATGGCTTCGTCCATAGTATACAGGCTCATCTGTGTAACGTAAATGTCTATGTGCTCGTCAAGATCAGTTGAGCTATCATACTGATCCATGTTAAGTCCCTTTTAATGAGCAGGTAACTTCGCGCCCAATATGCTATAATGAATGGGTTTCGTCGTCCTCCCATGGAGGAAGTATTCTCTGAATTAAAGGGGGATTCTCCTTCCTTTGTTTCAACTTCCTTGGTGGGTGCATGGGACCAATTGGAGTGCGATATCACTTTAGTTTGTTTGACCCTCTATCCCGATAGTGTCAGTCATTCTCCTTACAACTTCTTTTTCACGCCTTCATTTTCTTTCTTGAGGACATGTCTATCCTCTCATATTTCTACTTCTTCTCGGCCATCTCGCGCTGCAGTGATAAGATTAGGGTCATTGGGTCAACGTTTGTCATTGTGTTTTCTCGCCTCTGATTGTGAACTTGATTGCGGGTTGATACCATTTTATCATTCAACATACAACTGCCGACCCCATAATGGGCACCAATTGTTCTTACAGAGGCCTGGAGGGTATTCGGTCTCAGCTGTAGTCTTCGGTCTCTAGTTCACTCCTTGGCTTCCAATAGGGTGTGGGAGGATACTTGCAAAAGGTACTTCGATGTCAAAGTTAGTACACGGATTTCAGAGTGATAGTCTTAAGGGTTGGATTTTCGTACTTGGGATTGACTCGTTTACATTGTATTTATAGGAGTCAAATTGTATGGAGGCATTGTGATTGGTCAAGGTTTCAGGACAAAGCAACTTGTGGTAGTCTGTTGTTATCAGTAATTGTCTGGTGAGCTAGCACTACTATGCCATGTTATAGCCAAATACATTTCGGTCAGGGCCGCTTACCATTCGGCCATGACCGTACAATTTCTATTTGGGGTTTAACCATATAATGTATTTTCATTGAGAACCATGTGTTAAAACAACACAATGGCTTTTGCTTTTCTAAATGCCTCCATTTTTCATCAACGCTCCCTGATATTGGTGAAATGATATATATGTCCTGAAGGGTTTATAATTCAAACCTATTTTCATCATTCATGTATTGTTATGTGTAATTCTTCCTCAGTTGTGTTTTACTTTCTCTTATCTATTTGGTTGCCCCTTCTATCCTATTTAGGCTTTGGCATTGTCACCAAGTGTGCTTTTTTATGTTTTTTTTTACTTTCTGAAAAAGTAGTTCGAAATGGAGGAATATGACCTTTTTATTACTTTTGTAATAAACTTTTTGGAATATTTTTCCATAATAATGTTTCCGAAACATGTTTATAGAATTAGAAAACTACTTTGGAAAATTTTTATCTTAGAAATGTTATTTTTGTATGGTTGTTTAGTTATTTAAATCATAGTTTTATTAACATATATCTAGAGAAATATGGCTAGAACTATAGGAGGTGGTTTTCAAAGTGATTGTGTATGGCCAACTGTGTCTATTAAACAAAGAGAGTGGGGTGGTGCTAGTTACATTATTAAAGGTGATGAAGCATAAGAAAATGTGGTAGTTGAGGATGCTCATGTAGTTAGGAATGAAAGCTATCTTAGAGGGTGAGTGGATAGGTCATTACTCGACAATTATGAGGACCATGTTGCTAGACATTTATGGAAAGGAGTGGTAAGTAATAATGTTGACATACATGCATTGAAATGAATGTTTTATGTATTGGAAATGTTAAAATGATATTCATTGACATAGGATAATGGTGAGCTAAAATTGGTGTCACACGACAGAAAAATGAATAAGTTAGGAGCATCACACGAATAGATAGAAGTTTCAATTGAGTTGTCAAATTTAGTTGGTCTAGTTCATGCTAGCTACGACACTATAGACAAATAATTGTAGTTTTCCTTTGTAAAGAAGTGGCATCATGATATAAATTCTCTTCATCTACTTATTAGGACATTGACCGTCACATTGAATGATGTGTAAAATTTGTTGCACATGTCCATTGCTGGGCAATTCTACATGTATGTTACGTTAGATGTGGTTGGAGCTACAAAGTTGTTGGTAGAGGTGTTCCATGTTGACCATGTTGTTGCAACTTCAGAAACTAGGCAATGGGTGGTCATGTACATTTAAGTTGGTTGAGAGAGGTATATAAGGAGTATGAAACAACAAACAATGGGCAACTGCTACTTGAGCTTATTTGTTGCATCTAATTGGTTTGACGAGTTTTGCAGATAAAAGTGTCACTCCAGCCATTGATTTGGAGTTATTCGTCGATTTGCACTTAAATAGAGGATGTGCATAGACGACAACTGCTTTAATCCACATGTATGAGTAGTTGAGAAATACGAGTAATGCAAATATGACGCAACTAGCAGAGTATGCAACTTTGTTGTAAGTTAGTTTGAATGAACATTATTAAACTTTTTAAACACATAACCCATTTTATATTGCATTGACTGTGTTGAACATGATTTCTTGTAGCCATGGATTTATAAGCATTTGCCAACCATAGAGTTGAGACATGTGCATTCTGATTATATAGATGATGGACCTAGTACGTGTGGTTTGTTGTTGGGAGATTGTCTACTCTTGTAATTGTTTCATTACAAATGGATAATATCATGTTAGTTGAGGTTTGATTTAGCTTGTATAAAATCTTCCTCATTTGAATGGATCTCGTTGATTTTGGGGTTCATTAGGTTGGGTACATGCAGATAGTTGCACTTACTTGAACATGTCATTCGCTAGTCCTTTGCCAATATTGTAGATCATATCCCACCACCCTTCTATTGTCATAAATGTCTATTGACAAATGAAGTTGATTCAGCGATGGTTGCATTTTAAAGAATACATTGTCCAGGATGTTGTTGTAGTCCTTCTTGTTGAAGCTTGTGTTCCAAGATATATTGTGTGGTTTCACCTTTCTCAATCTATATATCATTCAGATGTATGAGTATGACCATCCTCCAATGATACCACTTGATGCAAGGACAGATCTTGGAATTGGTAAATCTCAAGATGATAGTCAGACAGAGCATCAAGATGTAATAATAATAATCATTTATTATTTACATGTTTAACGTGGTTCTAATATATTTTTATTTTGTAGAGTATTTGTCATATAATTGCAACCATATTGCAATTGATGGTCGATGAATGTCATATTGTTAAGCACACACACAAAACCGACAATATATGATTCATGCTTTTATGTTTTGTGATTTTCAACACTTAATCAAAATTATAGGGTGTTGGATTTTTCTTTAAATGATATTAGGATGACAATGTACTTCCCCTTTTGTCCTTAATCTAAATACATAAAATATCCTTTGTTTATTTGGTATTTAATTTTAAATTGTTTGCAATTACAATTTCTTCGTGTTGTTATTTTATGTTAAAGTAAAGTCTAATCATGCTTTTGATTAAAATTTGTTCAAACAAATAAGTGTAATCATGAAAAAGGTTTTGTTTATAAGATGAAGGTTTTCCAAACAGATTATGTAAAATGCACATGCTCTTTTTCGGCAAACACTATAGCACATTGTAATGTTTTGCTTCGTCTAATAAGCGAAGTCTTAATAAGACATTACACACACCATCTAACGTTGTGTTTCACGAAACTCTTTGTGAACTTATTTCATGTTGTAAGGAATGTTTTCATTTTCACATATACGGATAATATCTCATAATGTCTACATCAAATATCTCTTGAAGGACATACTAAAGTTGCTTGATGCCAACTTGCATCTTGACATGCCTTTATATCAACCTTGAAAAGGCTATCTGTCATGTACGATCTTTTGCTTTATGCCAATTTGGGTAAAAACACTCTAATATAGCCCTAATAATTCATGCCAACTATTAGGATGTTGCTTGAAAAAGAGATAAATGTTTAATGTTGCGTGAAGCATATTTAATGCATTTTTACGTCTTTGTGTGGACAAACATAAGCTTAAAGGTGAAAACTTCAGTGAAGCTTTTCAACAGGTAGAAAGGATTTTCAACAACTTATTTCTTCAATAATAAAAAAGTCTCTCAATTTGAAGGCAAGGAACAAGTGATCTAAAGTTGTCAAATGTTGTCAATCTTTATACTCATCTCTTTTTGTGCCCTAAGTTTCGCAAGAACACTATTTTTGTTCATTATTAAACTAGAAAAGTGTATAACACTTGTATTTATCAAAAGATGTTACCTTTTTGTCTAATGAGCAAAATCACATGTTCTTTCATATCACATTTCCTTGTAAGCCTTTTTTTTAACAAAGACTAACTACGTTTCAAAAAATATTCAAGTCTTAGTAAAGGGTGATTGTTGTTTCAAACAATACTTTCGGTTGTTAACTAGGAGTGGTTAATGGTTGAGTGTTAAAAAACTATTTAAGTTTGTTTAGCCAAGAGTGATTGTGTTCCAAATAATACTCTGTTATATCTTCATAGTGTTAGTCTTTGTAGTGAAATTGGTTAGTTGATCAAGAACTAGACGTAGTCAACTTTACAGACGAGCTAATATAAAAATATACAAAATGATTTCTTCTTCTCTTTGAGCTTAATTATACTGCATATTTTTAAATATGAACTAATTAATGAATGAGAGATCTTTTTACACTAACTTGAAAATGTTTTGGAAAAGGATATAATGTGTGACTTTTTATATTGAATTCTTAATAAGATCATGTTTTATTTTTTTTAACTTTTTGTTATTGTAAGAAATATTTGAATGAATACGAGTATACTTATTATTTGACATGACATAAATTTTATACCTATTAAGTGTCATGACAAATATAAGTATGAGTTTTTACTTTAGTATAAGTCAAACTCGCACCTACTTTCTTTCATATCATTGTCATATGTTGGATAATGTATCCAAATTAATAATCTTATGTGACTTAGATTGATGAGATTAATTCTTAAAAATATCCCATGATTTGTACAAGGTAGATTAAAAATACTTTATTTATTTTTAAAATATGATAATAAGTAGTTAGTACAATAAGTATTAACATATTTTATTTTATTTTTAGACAATAAGATAAAAAAAAGGAAAATCTTAATATAAAACTTTTAATTTTTTTTGAACTCCCGTTGAGATATTGAGCTCGTGCTAATCTTTTATAGTAATTATCGTATTTCATTAAAAGAACAATTTACGTTAATATGTAATTAACTTTCCATTAATATGCATTCAAAATTGTAGATTTATACTACATCGGAATAGAATTGTAATAAGTATCATTATACTATTTTTTTTTTCTTTAGAGAACATCTCGTCTAAAATTAAAAGAGTGTGCCCTAAGCTTTAAGGCAATACATCGCGACAACAAATTTTCAAACATATTGTTTGAAATATGTTTGATTAATTATTGTTTAAAATACTTACAATTTCAGTAACCATATATCTTAATAACAGTTGTTTATAATTATCCATTATTTATTAGGCATTTGTTAAAATGAATAGCCAATCTTTTTGTTAAATACTTTGATTAGAGATAATTTTTAGCAAATAACTTAAAAAATTAGCTATTCTTATTTTAGGTAATAGTTTTTAGGTGTTGCCGGCATTTCTTTAAAGTTAATTTTTTCTTTTTAAGAAAACACGCGCAAATCACTTACGTATTCAACTAGTTCTCAACTATCATCAAGTTCAAAATGACCTAACGAAAATTAAATTAAAATTTTCTGGATCAACAATATCAATTAGTTTCAACATCAAAAGAAGATGAAAAAAGATTCACATGACTCTGATGTTTCCAACTTTCCTCTTCTACAATCAGGCGAAACCAGGGGGCGAAAACCCCAACGGAAAATCTTTCACCGCGCCACACGATTCTTTTGTGAAGCGCACTCTCAAGTACTCCATACGTGAGGTGATCCCTTGGATATTTGCCAGAACTCCAATTCATTCAGTAATTCTACCACTTCATTGTTTTTTTAATATTGTGACTTTTCTATACTGTGTCTCAGGAACTATTTTTAAATTTGTTTATAAATTTACTTTGATACATTAAAGACTTTATTTTGTATATTATTTAATATGATATTGTTTTAAAAGTTGAACTATGAAATTTTACTGCGTTAAGTTTATTTATCATAATAAATATTTTAAATGTATCCAACTCCATTAAAATATATAATAGAAAATTGGAAGGAATGTTTTTGGTATGAGTTCACTTTCCCGCGTTTTTGTCTCCTAGCTCTTTCCCTTTCTTCCCCATTCAAACTCATTCCACAAATAAAATCTCTCACCTGAAATTCTTCTTCTTCTCCTTAGTTCTTCCTCTCCCACGAAAACCGAAGGAGAAGACGACGAAGATGTTGAAGACGAAAGCATTCCAAGGCGCCCACGTCTTCATGTCACGAAACCTAGTGCCGCCGGAAGTCTTCGACGCGCTGCACGATGCCGTTAAAGATAACGGCGCTCAACTCCATCTCTGCTGCGACCCCTCCCGTAACGGCCCCAACGAGTACCACATCATTGCTTCCAGAAAACACGTAATTAGTTCCTCACTCGTGTTCTGGTTTGTTTTCTCCTCTTTCTTTTCTGATTCCTCTCTGTGTTTCGCAGGAAAAGTTCGATGATCTCAAATCCAAGCGCTGCAAGTTGCTCGGTAATATTCCGTTTCTACTTTGCTTGGATTATGTGTTTGAATTTGCCTTCTATTGTTAATTGAACCAGTCTAGATTCTAATGTCTGTGTTAGACAGTGGCAGTTCTAGGTTTCAGTGGTGGTATACGAGAAATTCTTCCATAGTCTTTCTCAATCTTCATGTACTACATAATCAAGTGTTATTATTATTATTTCTTTGTAATCTTAAAATTTAAATAAGTTATGTACCTTAGTTCGGACCTATGCGGTAGTTCAAAACCACCTAATAATTTATCCACACACTAGTGTGCCTCTGTGTTGGTTTATGTAGTTGATATTGAAATTGGTGTTGTTGGTGAGTTTTGTTTCTTCTTTAATATTGAATAGGTCCTAGATGTGTTCTTTCGTGTGCCAAGGTTGGAAGGTCTCTGCCTAAACAAGGCTTCACTTGTTGCCTAGCCATGGACGGCGTCAAAGTACTTGCATCTGGCTTTGATACGGAAGAGAAGGTATTTTCGTTGTTGTCCATGTTTGAATGTTCCTATTTTCATTGTAAATCTTCATTTTGGATGTTATGATTGTAAGGACTATTTATTTAACCCGTCTTTAAAAATCTCTTGATTCAATTCAATTCGTGAATTTGAGAAATGTTTCAAATTTTTTTTCTCTTTCTTCTTCACTAGGTTTTTTTCCCATTGCCTTTAGGGTTTAAGATGGATAAAACTTTACTGTATTTCATATACTCAGGGACTAGAGGGAAAATTTTGTAAAGTGAGGGGCTAAAGTGAACACTTACAATCTCAACAACCAAGGTCAGAGATTTACTCAATTGGATATATACAGAAGGTTGTGATCATATATTCACTTTTGACAACAGCTTTTCTGTCTCACTTTTTTGTCAGCATTGCCATGAAGTGCAATGTGTCTCTCTTTTTCCTTGAACATTCTTCAACAGAAAAAGCAAAATATAAAGAATCAGAATTATGAAAAGATCTTTTGAATATGAGCAACTTTTGATTTAAATCTTGGTACTATTTGTGGTTAAGTTATTATGTATTTCAATTCATGTTTTGTCTGGCCTCCTCCCTTTTCATTTAATTTTAACTTGTCATATTTTGATGTTTTCATTCTCTTTGTTGTTTTTGGCTTTCTTAGTCTTCGTTAAAATGTTGTTGCCATTATGCCTAAGGTGGTTCTGTTTTCAATTGTTTTGATCATGGATGTTTATTTGAAGAGCCAAAAACTCAGAAATTGAACAAGTTACCCAAGAACCAAGTGGTGATAGCTCAAGGGAGATAAATATTTGACTTTTAATAAAATATATTGTAGGAAGATAATTAAAACTTGCAGTGTAGTTCTAATTTAATTTTAGTTGAGATGTCTAAGGGAATTTGGTTGGTTGCTATTGTAGTCTTATGAATCAAAAGGTTTTGAATTGTGAGATAAACAATCTTGATGGTGGAATGAAAATGTTCAGGGCAATGTAAGAAACAAAAGAGAGTGCTTCAAGCCTAATAATCATGCTAAACTGTTAAGATTTAGACTAGGTATTGGAATACTAAAAAGGAAACAAGGAAATTTGTGAGTGAGAGACAATCCAAATCTTTTGAAGAGTTTAAATAGGATATTGGAACAAAGAATGGAGAATGTAAGATGTTGCTGAAAATAAATAACGGAAAACAGAATATTTGTATCAACTAAAGTAGGTGCTGCTTAGGATTCAAGATAAACTAAGGATATGATTGTTGAGTGTGGTTAATCAAATGATTAGATTTAAGAATGACATCCCCAAAAAATTTTGTGGGGCATTACAGTAAAGAAGAATGGTACAAAATTGTTTCCATCAAGTGATGTTGTGCTCAACAACTCCATTTTGTTGTTGTCTATGGCCGCATAATGTCTGAAGAAGAATCCCTTGTGAATTTTGAAAATTGTGAAATTTGGAGGTCAAATATTCTTTGCATTGTCAATTGGTAAAATTTTAATCAACAAACCAAAATGATTTTAAATTTAGGTAAAGAAACTATGAAAAATACACAACACATCAAGATGATTTTTCATCAGGAAGCTCAAGTACAACTTATGTAATTAAATAAAAGTATCCCATTGTTAATATACTCGAATGGGGCCCTAAATATCGAAGTGAGCTAAAGCAAAAGTTGACAGCACGTTTATTGACACAACGACCATAACTAGTACAAGTGTGTTTGCCTATAGACACAACTCAAACTGAAAGGGTTTAACAGTGGAAAAACTAGGACGAAGCAAACACAATTTCTCCACACTTAGGTGGCCAAGATGTTGATGCTCAAGAGTAATAGAGGTGGAGGAGACATAGGCAATTGGAGAATGAGCTGATATAATCCTTAGACTGATGTGCTACTCCAATCATTTGTCCAGTTCATTGATCCTATACAAGAACAAAATTATTTTCAAACAGGGTACCAAGAGTGCTGGTGAGTTTACTAATAGAGATTAAATTAAAGGGACAATCAGGAACAAATAAGACAAAATGTAGGGAAAGGTTAAGAAGAGGATGGGTTTTTCTAATGCCCCGAACTTTACTTTGGGAGCCATTTATGAGAGTAATAGAAGGCAAGGTAATCCAATAGAGTCAAGAAAAAGAAAAGAGATTGGTTACCAATCATATGGTCAGAGGCTCCGAAATCAAGGATCCAAGGTCCAAAGAGGGGAACTTGGAAATAAAACTATAGGATTACTAGATTGCACCACAAGAGTAACAAGTGAGGGAGCTTCATTGGTTGCACTAAGCTGGGGAAGCTCGTTATATGCAGCAGCAGAGATAGTAATATCTGAGGTTGTAGTGGTGACTTGGGCCACATTGAATGATCAGGACCGCTTCCTAACCATAGTTCAACACTCTACTTCTACATGTCCCCAATTCTTAGAGTACTTGCAATGAAGACTGCATTCAGGACCACCATGTCCTCACCATGTCCTTCGCAACAGGATGATTGTGAGACAAGGGCAAAAGAATCCCTAGTACATGTGGAAGAGGATCCGAAAGTATACAGAGTGGAGAGACACCAACCCCAATAAAATCTGATTTTGAACTGCAACAAGATTAGGTGGTAGTCCAGCAAACGAAACAACTGTAAAGAATTGTCCTTGTTGGTTGTGAAATATCTTTACACCGTTAGCAAAGGGTATAAGAGTGGAATATTCTACAATGAAGTGATCAAGTATATTGCAAGGTGTGTCTACATGTCCATGTTTTCCAATTTAATATTCATTAAGCTATTAAGGACATAGTAGCAATGGTGAACATCGTTAGCCTTTGTCTACACATCAACACAAGTATAACCTGGAAATAATGCTTGTAGGTTGGGAGCAAGGGAAAACCAAAGAACACTGTATAAAGAGGCATCAATCTGCTTCCAACATTTTTGTTTGGCAGCAGGAATGTTTGTAATTTTGGCGGTCAAGTGGATAGCAGCGGCCCAATTGGTGCAAGTGAGTTTTTCACACATAACAAGGGGAACATGTAGAGAGGAGTGTTTGTAATTGTGTGATTTGAACATACATGAGTACTCTTATATATAATGAAGAAGAGATACAATAATAAGCAACAAAATCAATACCTACTAATGGGAAATATTAAGATATTTCCTCATCATATCATATCTCCCTATTTAAATGTAATAAAATCATATCTATAACATAATCAGATCATATCACTAACATAATCAAATCATATCTCTAACTCTAAATTTAATTATATGGGATCCAAATTATGAAAATGACAAGGAAAATAACTACGATGAAGCACATGTAATACAAACTAGATGATTAGAAACCAAAAAGATATCAAGGATTATTTTTGATTGTAAAATACCAACCAAATTTAAAGGAAATTTTTATCGACCTTCTTTATGTTTAGTTATATTCTATGGTAGTGAATATTATGTTTCACCGGGAAGTGAAAAAAGTAGGAGTACTAGAAATAAGAATGCGAAGATGATATGAACTGATAATTTACATGAGATGATATTGTGATGATACCAATTAAGGAAAAGATGGCCAAATTTTTTAAAATGGTTTAGGCATGTGCAAAGAAAGTTACTAGAAGCTTGAGTGAGGAGAGTAGATTGTATAGTTTTTACCCTTGAGAAGAAAGGGAAGGGTAACCAAGGTCATAAATGAAAATTGTGAAGAGGGATCTGACAGTGAATTTAATTCCGGCTACTTTTTCTTTAATTGAGCTTGATAGCATCATGTGATAGCTGGCCTCAACTAGTGGGATACGATTTTTTTCTTGTTTGTTGTCTTCTCCTATACTTCTTCCTCCTTATTTTTTTAATCTCAATTGGCAGTGTTTAGTGTATGTGATCTTGCAGGTTAAGATAGAAGAGTTAGTGGCTGAAATGGGGGGAGTTCTACACACTAAAACATCATTGGATTTGAACTTTGTCATTGTGAAAAATGTTTTAGCTGCAAAGTACAAGGTCTGGTACAAGTTTTTAGCGCATATTTCTAGTTTATTCTTAATTATCATACACATACAAACACACGTTATTCGTATATAAATATTGTGACCAGTTGGTGGATTTTTCTTTCTGTCATTTTGTGTTGCGTTTTATTCATCCTCCTTATTAGCTTATGTGTTATATTCTATATTACATCTTATTATCATCCATGCAATGAACAAGGGGAATTGTATGCAGTTGTGCATGCCAAGGTGAATTGAAAGAGCCACCTCAAGACTTGACATTTGTTCGAGGGAGTATTTAATAAGCTAACAATTTGGACATTTTTGGTGGTAATAATAGCTTACATTATAGAAAGTAGTATTTATTCTATTCAGATTTGGGTCAGTATTTAGGACAATTTGGTGTGATATCTTAGTAGTTATATTCAAAGTCAAAGTTTTTCATGTCTCAAGTAGGAAAATTGAAATTATGACATATTGCTTTCGACGTTGCCATTGGTATTCTTTTGCCTTGCACCATGTATGGTATAGAAATGAAAGTGTAAGGAAAGAAAAGAAAAAGATTGGAAGATGAGTTGGCTTTTAGATTATTTGGTAGAGAAGAAAATGAGAGGAAAAAAAATGTAAATAATACACTTTGTTAGTTGATAAATGATATTTAATTCGTAATTTTATTATTTAAATACTAAATTTTGCACAATTATGAAAGTTGAGTCCATAATAATGCTTCGTAAAAAGTGGGTCCCAACTTTTTTTTTCTTCTTATTTTTTGTCTTCCTAGGGAAAGGTTTTTAGGAGATATACAAGTTTCCCTTTTGATATCTTTCTTACCAACCAAGTGATGTGTTAAAGTTTAATTGTGACTTTCAACACTTCCTTTGCTGCTGCCATGATTTTTTTTTTTTTTATTTCTTCCCATGTTCAAGGCTGGTAGAATAGTTAACTTGTTAGAATACGTTAACTTATTTTTTCATCTTTGAAAAGCCTTTTTAATGATATCTATCTATAATGTAGGTGTAGCCTTTTACAGATTCGCTTGTTTGTATCTCTGATGTAAGAACTCATATAATGGGCTGAGGGATGAAATAATTTCTTAAGCTTTTTCTCATATTTTCATTCCCGAGTTGGTACCAGAGCGGGTCACATTTTGTGTTTCAATATTTTGTCACATTCCATCTAGGGTAACGTGTTAACCATTCTTTCTAATATTGGGATCCAAGATGGGTCACATTTTGGGTTTCAATATCTTGTCACATTTTTTATGGATATTTCCGCTGTACTTGGGTTTATTTGATCAAATATCTATCTAAACAAAATTGTATATCCTTCTATTAGCAATGTACACATTCAATCTTTCAATTGAATGTTAGCTGTTAGTTTTTGTTTGTATGTGATGATTATGTAACCTCTTTTGAGTCTATAAATAGACTTTTTTTTTTCATGTACTCCTTGTGTGTTAAGAGTGAAGTAATATTCAATTCTTGTTTCTTAATGTTTTCTCCGTTTTTACATTTGAAATTCTGATATGTATCAGAATGGTCAATTCAAGCTCCCTTCCATCTGCTTCCCAGTTTTTTCCAAAATCGGTAGCTGAAAAACTTGATGATTCCAATTATCTTCGTTGGAAGCATCAAGTTGAACTCGATATCAAATCTCAGACTTCACAGGTTCGTGGTCGACCTTGTAATTCTTTTAACGTTTCTTTTCGATGATCGGGCCTCTGGAACAATTAATCTAGTGCATGAAGAATGGGAAATTCAAGATCAAATCTTGCTTTCTTGGCTTCAATCAACACTATCAAAGACTATCCTATCTCATGTTCTTGGAACTGTTCATTCTTATCAAGTTTGGGAACAAATACACGATCATTTCCTTACCCAAACCAAAGTATGTGCAAGACAATTGCGCACTAATCTTCATGCCCAATCTCTTGAAAAAAGACTCTTCGGAATTCTTGGGACAAGTGAAGTCCATTGTAGATGAGCTTGCTAGAACTGGTTGCCTTGGCAAGCATGATGAATATGTTGATGCCATTCTTGAAGGTCTTCCACAAGAATATGCTCCAGTTATTTCTGTAACTAAAAGCACGTTTGAAACACCTCCAATCATAGGCTCTCGTTGCTCATGAATCTTACACGGATTGCTTCCAGAAAAAGTTTTTTCCTCCTTTTGTTAATTATTCTCACTCTTATGAAAAACCATCATCTTCAAGATTGCAAGTTCACAATAATAGTTTTCATGGAAATTCTAGTTGTTCCTTCTCTGACTGTGGTGCTTGAAGTTGTAGTGGTTGTGGTGCTCAATTTGCAAACTTTCTATGCCAAATTTGTCTCAAATATGGTCACATTGCTAATATATGCTTTTACCATAATGATTCCTCTTTTCCACTACATAAATCTCTTGTTCTAGATGATTGTACAACGTATAAGCCAATGCAGTTTTCTACTACTTAGTCTACCCTATCTTCTAAATCCAATACCTGGGTTAATCCTTCACCTGCAACTAATCAAATACGTCCTATTTCAAATGTGCCAAGTGCAATGATAACTAATTCATCTGTCCAAGAACATAGAAATTCCAACTGGATACCTAATTCTGGAGCTTTTTTTCATGTAACAGGAGATTCTCAAAACATTAAATAGTTTAATCACTCTGAGGCCTTGATCAGATTTATATTGGTAATGGTGAATGCTTGAAAGTTCTTGGTTCTGGTTTTTCCTCTCAAAAAGGCTTCTAATCTTAACTTCATTCGATATTTACGCAATTCACTACATGTCCATTAAATTACCAAAAATTTACATAGTGTCAATAAATTTACTCTTGATAATGGTGTTTATTTTGAGTTTTACCTCACTATTGTACTGTTAGATCTTAGGGCACCAATGAAGTCCTTCTTCGAGACATTGTTGGATTTGATGGTTTATACTCCTTCCATAACCTCAAGATTCAAGAATGTACATCTCCAATCATGTCAAAGAATGCTTAAGTTTACACTGCCATTGGTTCAGCTGTTAATTCCAAATTTGATGTCACAAATTCCTCTGAACCTAGTAATCTGTGCCATGCTAGATTAGGTCATCCAAATGTTAATGAGTTGAAACTTGTATTGACTCTGTGTAATATACATCCATATAATAAAATTGTGGACTTTTGTTTATTTTGTGCTAGAAAATCTCACAAAAAATCTTCTTTGTCTAAAACTCTATTATTCACCTTTTGAGTTGATTTTTAATGATCTTTGGTGTCCTTCACATATTCCACCTACTGATGGTTTTTTTTTTACTATGTGTCCTTTGTTGATGCTTTTCCAAGAGCTACTTGCCTGTATCCAATGAAACACAAATCTAAAGAATTTAGTGTATTTCCGAACATTAAGTCCATGGTTGAACCTTAGCTTGATACCAAAATTAAAAGCATACAAATTAATAAATTCTAAATTTCCTCTTTATCTAAACAATTTATTACATGTTCCTTCCTTTGAGTGAATTATTTATATGCCCAAAAGATATTTTAGATTTCCAAGCTCCTTGGTGTGAGAATGATTGCATAATGATTGCATAGGTGTTTCATTAACTGGGAGATTTTAGTAGCTTCATTCCCTTTAATTACTATATCATCAACATACACTGTTAAGTATACACATTTCCCAACGGAGGTATGACACTAGAAAACAGGGCAGTCTGTCTCACTGCATTTCGGCGCAAAGGATTGAACAATGTGGCTAAATTTTCCAAACTAGGCACAGGGAGATTACTTAAGACCATAAAGAGAGTGGTGCAACTTATAAAGCAAACTAGACTCTCCCTGAGCAACAAATCTAGGAGGTTGCTCCATGTAGACATCCTCTTCTAGATTGTCATGCGGAGGAACATTTTTAATATCTAATTGATGAAGGGGCCAATGACGAATGACTGCCATGACAAGGAAAAGTTTAATGGTAGTCATTTTGGCCACCTGAGTAGAAGTGTCACTATTGTCAAGCCCATCTGAGTATATCCTTTAGCCATCAATCGAGCTTTGAGACGATCAACTTCACCATCAAGTCCAACTGTAATGGCATAAATCCAATGACACCCTATCGTCTTCTTCCTAGAAGGAAGAGGAACTAACTTCATGTCTTGTTATGTTCAAGAGCCTGTGCATTTCAATAATCGTGACTTGTTGTCTCCTAGATGATCAAGTGCTTCTGTCACGCTTTTAGGAATAGTAATGGAAGAGACAAAAGAAATAAAGGAAAAATATGAAGGAGACAACTTGTGGTAACAAAATATCTAAAACCAAAAGATGTTACACAACTTGTACCCCAAATGTCAGAATGGATGATAAAAAAAGCAGAGTCAGTCACATATAGATTCAAAATGTTTAGGAAAAGAAGACATGATATGTTTTCCTAACTGACATGATTCACATTCCAAAGTTCGAAGACTACTAGCTAAGTTCAGGAACCATCTTTAATTTTGTTAGACGAGGATCCTAAGCGTTCATGCAACAACTTAGGAGATACAGATGCAACACAATATAGAAATGAACTAGTATCAAGGTAATATAGACCGCTAGATTCATGTCCTTCGCCATTCATCTGACTTATACCACGTTCCTGTATAACAAAAGAGTTGGCATCAAAGATTACTGAACAATTTAATGATTTAGTTAATTGACTTAAAGAAATGAGTCAAAAGGGATATACAAGAACAAAAAGAACAAATTTTAGGTTTAAAGAAGGAGAAAGAGAAACTTGACCAATTCCTTGAGAAGCTACTTTAGATATGTTGGCTAGGGTTATGAAATAAGGTGTTTTAGGAAAGGAGAGAGAAGAACAAAGAAATATTATTAGAAATATGATCAGATGCACCTGAGTCAATTATTCATGGATTTTGACTCCCCGTAGATTGTGAAATGCAAATTGTTGACAAATTGGAGTTGTAGATGATTGGGCTAGGCAACCTTAAATATTCCTTATATTCTTCATTAGATAACTTTGGCTCAGAACGTTTAGATTTGGAAATATTGGCTGTCTTGTCAAGGAAGCCATGTAAAGACTAACAGTTTCTTGGGATCGACCCGCTTTGATACCAACTTGAGAACAATACAAAGGAATTATAAATTTAAAGAGTGTATTTCCCTCTCTTAGGATCTCATATTTATATCAACTTTAGATACATTAGATACAATGTATGAAAGGGAAGAGAAGAGAATCTGAAAAGATACATTTAAGAACTAGGTGCAACACAAAGCACACAACACCTTTACAATATATTCTATTTAAGACTATTTAATCTAACACTTACATTATTTTTCAGTAGTTCTTCTATCAAAATGCCAACAACATATGTGTTTCTAATAGGGACTTGGATAGTATGGGGTACTTAAATCCCTTATCGAGTATTATGGGATACTCAGTTTAATATTTAAGTGTTTGGTTCTTTCCCTTAGTTGCTGGATTTTAAGGGTGAGTTTTATAAGTGCTTGGTTGCTTACTAATTGATATTAAACTCGGTATTCAATGTCTTGGAAAAGACTACCTATTGAAGAGCTCACATTGTTTGAATGTTTGACATTTATTTATTTTTATTTTCTAACAGTCTGTGATAAATGTCAGATTGCTGTTTTCAACACCAGCTGGCTTGGTGAAATTCTGTTTCACCTGCATTAGTGAACCTTTTGATGACACAAGTTCTTGTATGTGAAATACATTTTAACGTGCTATTCTGCATTTTGCTTGTTTTAGTGTCCGCTATTGCATTAGCTTAGAGGCTTAGATGCTCTACTTTACTGACTAGTTGTGTAAAAGTTTGGAAGGTTGTTGTCTTTTTCTGCAAGATCCTATATGCCGGAATAATTCAGTACATGTACTCAAGGATATGGTATAATTGTTTAAACTTGGTGGATATTTGTGTTCTTGACTGTTCTTACGCTCCTGAAGGTGACAAGTATAAGGTAGCAAAACGATGGGGCCACATTCATATTGTGATAAGGAAATGGTTTGATCAATCTATTGCTCGGAAAGGTAACTTCTATGCTTTGATGATGTATGTTGCACAACCTCAGGTTTGAAACTGAATAGTAGAATGCCATATGTTAAAGTACAATGTTGTTATGATATAGTAGTCTCAGAATTTGTGTTTAGGCTAACTCAACTTTAAAATATGTATGTGAGGGCTACCCCACTCCATATATAAGTATTTTGGACATGTCATGTGAGAGTTTCAATACTATTTATGTAAGATTTTCAACACTCCTTTACTATAAGGGCTATACATCATCAATTTGAAGTTTATAAGACTGGACTTCTGCGTGTGATCTAATTTGTGGTCAATAATGCATATTTTGGGAGGAGCAATTTAATCTATTTATATATGGAGGCTAATGTGATTTCACCAATATCTTAGGAGGACCAAATAAATATTTACTCAGCCGGTAGGAATTTGAAGTTAGTGTGTGTTTCGGTATACAATTATTCAGAGCCCTATGAAATATCCTTCTCCTTTCTATTTTCCATCTAAACTGTAAAATTTCAATGCCTATGCCACCCATTCATTTATTTATTTGTATTTCTTTTCATGGATAGCATGTCTGAATGAGGAGTTCTTCCCTGTTCAGCATGGATCTGTATCTTCACATAAAGTAACTAGGGATTTAAGAATGCAATAAAGCCAAGAAAAAGATATTGGGAAATTGCAATCTGCGGCATCCTTTACAGATCCAAATGTGCAAGTTTCTTGTGCTGAGTCTATGGATGGAGATCAAGAAGCCATGCCATCAGAATATATGTCCTCTGTTTCACAGACTCGTATAGCTAAGGAGGCAGAAGCTGAACCTCCATTGCAGACCAGTGGTGAATTGAACTTTGACGGTGTTGTTGCTGATGATTCTGAATCTGATGATAATGACTTGTACTTATCAGAGTGCAGAATATTACTAGTTGGTTTTGAAGCTTTTGAAATGCGGAAACTAATTAATATTGTGCGTAAAGGTGGAGGCTCCCGGTATATGTCTTTTAGTGACAAATTGACACACATAGTAGTTGGGAATCCTACTGAAATGTAAGTCAACTCTGATATTATGAAGAATCTTTATGGGTGCATTTCATGTTCATGTTTCTCGATAGTTTCTATCTATCTTAAATGTTTGTCAAATTGACACACATTGTGACCAGTATCTATCTTAAATGTTTGTCAAACTTATTCTTCTTTTTCCTTTTCTTTTGCTGTCTACCTTAACATGAATTATGTTTTTGAAGGGAAAAGAAGGATGTGAGGAGTCTTGCTGCTTTAGGTGTAATTTATGTTGTTAAAACCACATGGCTTGAAGATTGTGACCATAAAATGAAAGAAGTCCCTGTTCTTAGAAGACACATTGCATATGATCTACTTCATCCAAAAGGTGTGGTATTATGATGCGCATATTCGCTTTTGTAGTCTGTGTATATTATCTCTTCACCATGTTGGAGCTGGAGGACACTTTTCAGTTAATTTATTAGATTTTTCTTAAATAATTTATAAATTTGATTTTGTTGAATTCATGCTTTATTTGTTCTCTTATTTCTTAAACTCAGCAAACTTGGCAAAAGGAGCAGTAACAGGGAGCACATCTATGGATTACAGTAAAAGCTCCAGCTGTCATCAAAGCCAGAATCTTTAGAGAAAAGAAAAGAAGAGATAAAAGATATGGATGAAAGTGGTCACTCAGTCCGTAAAGCTCATTGTAGAACTATGTTGCAAAATCAACTTCCTGATAGTAAATTGAGCACACAAAGAATTAGCCAGCATGACTTTAGTGTTCAATATGAAAATTCAGCAAATGTGTTCAGAGGGAAGTTGTTTTGTTTCTCAAATTTGTTTCCTGAAGAAAAGGTAAGTCATTATGATCTTAATAGGCATAAACTCCTCTTGAAGAGTGTATTTGGTTATTTGAAATCAAACCCCACATCTTTCATGGACAAGACATATTCAGTTTTTTTTTTTTTTTTAAACAGAAAAGGGCATAGCTTTATTCTACTAGAACCTGGAACTTTATCAGTATGACATTTAGTATAAAAACCATTCATGCGCCTTCATATCACAATCTAAGCTTTTGGGATAGTTATTTCATGATATCAATTGTCAAAGGGTTTATGACCAAAATTGTTGACCTCAATCCTTGCTATCCCTATTCTTCAAATAAAAGTTGAACGGTTGGTGGGCCTGTGTATTGGGTTTATGCTTTAAAGACATGTTAGAGATGCAATAAAGTAAACTATTTTCGTTCCTTCACTTAACAACTTGAGTGTAAAATAAAATAAAACGAGGCATAGGATTAATCCCTTGTATGCACAGAGCACATAGGATTATGTATTAATAAATAAGAAAAATGCAAAAAGTATGGACTAAGCCCATCTAACGCTCCCCCTCAAGCTGGTGCACATAAATAGTATGTACCAAGCTTGTTATAAATATAATCAATTTTAGGTCCTCATAAAAATTTAGTGAAAATATTTGCTAGTTGATCATTTGAATTAACAGACTTAGTTTTGATATCAATTTTTCTACTACAGCCTTAGCATTTGCTACATGTGAGATCATATCATGATTGGTCTATGTGAGAGAGCCTACTCTTTGAGTTGCATCGTCAAATAGACATTGAATGTCATTGGAAAAAATATCTTGTGCCTTTTTCCAAATGGAAGAACATGTCTTAAACAATCTCAAAATTTCGAAAACAACACATAACTGGAAATCCAGTTTTTGCCATTGAGGTTCTTCATCCAAAACAACAGTGATGCCCTTCTCAAAATGGTCATGGTATCCTTGACCAAGGAACGACAACTCTACAGATGCAGAATTAGATAAATAGCATTTTTAGTTGAGTTTTGTTGTGATAATTATAGGAGTAGTAGAAAAAGTAGAACCCATCCCAAAGACAACATGAAACAAATTTTGAGAGAACGAAAAAACCAAGTAGCCTTGGAGGGAATAAACCCTAGTTTTGAACTAATGCCAATGAACAAGGAGGACAAGGGCAAAAACACGCACAAAATGTGTCGACAAGATGAATGATAGTGTTCCAATGTGATTCTAGCACTAGGAATATAGTGCATGGGAGACACGCACTTGGTGAAGAGTTGGCGGCAGAGAGATTTTGAACAAGTGACTACCAAAGATGATTGCGCTCCTCAAGACGCACCAATTCTGACTTCGTCGAAAGAAAGACGACAGCAGATGGCGGCAGACGATGACGAATGTCGAAGATAGTGAGCAGAGGTGACTAGGGCTCTTGATACCTACTTGAATAAATAAGATGGAGAGAATACAGTGTATTCAACTTACACTATTTTACCTTTTATTAATGTGTGTGCGCGTGTATATGTATATTGGTACATGTTCTTACAGAACCTTGGAGGCTGTAACAATCCTTGATATCAACTTCTCCAACTTCTATCTGGTTCCTAGTTTCCAACAACTAATGTAAATGGTGGAGGTACCTACAAAAGGCACTCCGATTCCATAGTCAGTTCTCGAATATTAGAGACCGGGGTTTATTATTAGGAAAAACGTACCTTATTCTCTTGTGTCCCATTGTTATTTATAGTGAAGTTTATTCTGACACATAATAATTACTTTTTGCCCTTTGTCAATAAGGTGTAAAATACAAACAATCCTACTTTTTGCCAAAGAGGTGACGTAAAGCACATGAAAAGTTGTTGTTTTCAAATGGTGCATAACTCGAGGTAAGTAATGATGGGAATGGCTGTTAACTTGTCGGCCTAGATGATTGGCAACCTGTTAAGGCTGTCTTGGTCGAGTATTATAGTACAAAAAGAGGCAAGGCACTTACTTGAAACTTAAACTCCAAAAGTTGGGTACATAAAAAAGAAATAATAATAAAATAATATTACATTTCAACATAACCAAATAAACTCTTTTGTTTTTTTTTATATATATTATTCCAAAGGAAGTTTATTTTTCCACATACCTCAAGGATTAGTTGAGGCTGCTTAAGGCTATGTTAAGTAGTTACTTATCAAATTGAGCTTAATGGTGTACCAATATTTGTTAATGGTTAATTTGGAATCATAGAGACATGAACCACTTATCCAGAAAAGTAAGTTGACTGGTGAAGGAACTTGATTGCTTCTACATTAAACATGCCACATCACATGAATCCCTTGGTCTTGTAAATGTGGATGCACAAACCCACCCTATCTTACTAAAACTTAAGCTTTTTCTTTAGAAGAATGGGGCAACAAGGAACTCACCTTAGATTTCATGCTAACATGTGATTTATTGGATGGTTTGTAGACAAATATATAAATAAATTACTAAGATAGTTGCATACCATAGTAACTACTTCAACCACAACCTTTTGGTGCTTGAACTCTTCATTTTTCATATGCTTGACACCTGAATCATTTATTTTGATATGATCTAGCTATTTAGTGTTTTGTATGTGTCAAACTATATGAAAGAGACATTGAGCTGAAATAGTTTGTTTCTGAGTCAACATACATGCTTTATTTATATTGAGAAGAAATTTTTCATCCTCTAATAATAAAGATATGATATGCGAATATAAAATTATTCCTAATAATACATATATAATCTAGATATTCTTGGTTTTACGTGATCTTCTCCTTATTTTTATAATTATAACCGTATGTTTTTTTTTTTCTAGTTTCTAAAATTGAAGTTGCTATATAATTAATCATAAATGTTATGTTTAACCATATATATGTTCATGGATATTGTTTAATTTTAGTTTTGATCATTTTTTTCAGAGAGGTGAGATTGTTCAATGGATAAGTCAAGGGGGAGGAGAGGTAATAAGTGGGCAAACAAAACAGATTGTCCACTATACTGTTGAGTGTCATGGTGTAACGCCCATGTTGACAGGTGATTCCAAGAGTTTGTATATTTCCAGTCATTGGATACGATCTTGTTTGGAGGTAAGCCCTTATCACTCACAACTATAGATTTCCGTTCTCAGCTCTATTTTAAGATGCTTTTTATTTTCTGCATTTTTCAGGTGCTTGTTGGGCTAAAGTTCTTGATCTATATATTGAATAATTAGGATGGATTGAAGGCGAAAACCCAAACTAGTCTTGGTCTCTGTTTCCCAAGTTATTATATCAAAAGTGCTATTAACAAGAATAAAATAATGATGGAAAGTTGGATCCATTTTTGTTTAACTGCAAAAATTCAACACTTCAATCACATGTGATGCATGCATGTATTCTTTTCCTTATATTTTTCTGAAATTATTTGCTGAAGTTGTGGTTACACCTTTCCTTTTCTGATCTCTAAGTATCATTTCTTATCACAAACCAAAGAATCTTAAAATGTGAATTGTAAGGCTAATTCAACCCAATAAAATCTACTTGTAAGTTGAAGTTTGTATCTATTTAGGGTTTAGATCCTGTCAATATATGATTTCCAACGAAACTCCTCATGCTAGGATAGGATATCTCGAGCATGAAATTAGACAGGGCCATAGTGGTGTATATACTTCTATTACCATTGTGTATGATGATTCCTTTTTCTGTTGAAAGATGGATTCGTTGAGAATATATGTTGGTTTACATACTTATACTTTGATTATTTTCTTGAAGGCTGGATCCTTGCTGGACGTTGACAGTCACATTCTTTATTCTCCACTTCCATGCTGTGTTCCCTTACCTGGATTTGAAAGATTCCGGTTTTATGTTTCACAGTATGAGGAGAAAGACAGAAATCTCCTAAGAAACTTGTGTTTTGTTCTAGGAGCTAAATTTGGGGAGAAGTTGACTAAGAAGGTTACGCATTTGTTGTGTAAATTCACCAATGGGCCCAAGTATGATGGTGCTCGTAAATGGGGGATTCAATCAGTTACATCTGAATGGATATTTGAATGCGTCAAACAGGTAATATTATTTACTAAAAAGGTCCATATCTACCTGAAACTTTTTTTTTTTCCAGAGTGGAGTTGTCGCCATTGATCAATTTTTACCAAAAGAAGTAACTGCTCAGGATCGAGAGGCAGGATTTTGCACTGTTAGTCAATTTCCTACCCAGGCTGCTCAAATGATAAGTGACATGCCCTCGCAGTTGTCAAGTCAATCACAAATTTTGAGAGGCATCACAAACAAAAATGTGGGTTGTGGAGTAGATAATCATGAGACCAATTTTAAGAAACCTTGTATTTCTAGCAAAAAGGAAAGACTTGTGGAAGAACCTTATCTATGTAATAAGATGCCTTCGGCATCAAATTCGGGTATTCATGCCTGTGAACAGAATTTTTCTGAAGACAATATGCTAACAGATGTTGTTCCTGATGTTGCTGCTGCAATTGAGGACTTGTTAGAGCAGACTAGTAAGGTACAAGAGCTGTTTTTTTTTATATATATTTCATTAAATTTGTTTTACTGTACTAATGGACAAAGTATTCCTGCTCAACTTGTTCGTTTGCTTCTTCTCACAAAGATGCATGGTCAGAGGTCGCCAGCACAGACAGGGTATCAGAGAGGTGTATCCTTATAGTGTGATCAATTTCATAGATGTTTTATTTTATAATTTCCTTAATTTATTTTTGGGAGTAGTTATCCTTGATGGTAGAATAGCTTTACCCATCTGATCTTTCAGCCCTTGGTGAAGATAATTCCAATCCTCATACCGTCTTTGGCTTATCTAAACACTGGTTAAACGGGTTAGCTCTATAGTTCCCTTTTTAAAATGTAGCATATTGTTCATGTCGCTACATAATCTTTCTTTGTCAGAATTACATTGTTTTATTTCCGCGGCCTTTAAAAGACCTAATTAATCACTTTATTGATTAGAATTTATTGAACACTATGTTTATCGATAAGAATTAATAATGGAGATTGAAGATTGTAACTATTTTTTTTATACACTTTTTCTTTACCTTTTATATCCTTATGTTCATTAGCTAATTTTTTTAGTTTCCATTATCTAAGTGCTACCCATAAAGATTATAAGTATATAATTAAGACAATTAATAAAAATAAAAATATTTATTTTTTACGCAAATTTTAATGATTTTAATATAAATTTTAGATAGATTTTTTAATTAATTGTTATAATAATTATCTTTTTTATTATTGTAAAAAAGTGGACACAAGCATACCTGTCCTAACATTTCTTCTCTAATATTTTCGTGCAAATATCATAGTACTCCATCATATGCTGATATATATATATATTACTCCATCATATGGAGATTGGAAGTTAGGCTAAATAAGGATGATTATAAAGTATTGGTAGTGAATAAAAGAATAATTACAGATATCTTAGTTTCTTGATTACCATAATTGTGTAGATCCTAGAATTGGCCAAGGACAAAATCCCGCAACACATTTTCTCTGAATATTTAACAATATCCAACTAGTTGCATAAGGCTCTTTCATTTAATATATCATGGGTGGCGCCTGCTTAGAATTGGCCCCTCGTACGTTTTGACCTTGTCCTGTGTCTCCTTAGAATTTTTTGTTCTGCGACCTGCCTTTTGGAATAAGCTGGATATGCCCTTTGATAGTTAAAATTGAAGTAGAAAGACCGATTCTTTGTCGTAATGTGCAATAACTTGTGCATTTGGTTGGAGCATAACTATGAAATCTTCACGGTGCCATTTGCACCACATTATTTTTCGATATGTTTTTTTTAGTCTAAATCACGGTAATAAAGTTCAGACTCTTGTCTATTTTGATAACAATGTAAGTTATACCAGAATGCGTATAATTTTTTTTACTTTTCTTTTAATCAGTACTGAGCATATATTCTTTTAGAAGTGGCAGAAAAGATGATAATGGGGAGGCTTCTCAAGACAGACTAGCAGGAATATACGATGGTTTTAGTGAAACAGAGACAGAATCTCAGGTTTTATTTTGGACATTGGCTACGGCTTTGTCTTGTTTGTGACTTCTTTTTTTGTTTAGCATTTATTGTTACGTACCTTTTGCACTTGCTATGGTCATAATGCAGGTTGTTAGTTATGAAGAAGATTTATCAGGAAGGCAAAGGCTTATAGATATAATCCGAACTCGAAGTAGCACGCAGTGAATAGGAACAAGGATCTGTCTTGTCCTGATTTCAAAAACCAAAGATAGAAGAAGAAAAGCTCAACCTTGGCCAGCTAATGAAGAGAACATCAGCAGCGGCTTAGTTTAGGTCAATCAATTATGTCTGTACCTTCGTGTCTAAACATGTTGAGTTTGATTGAGAAATAGCACACCCTTAACTCCATAGAATTAGGTTAGAAAATTATTACGAAAATGACAAAGGTGGTTTGAAATTTTTTATCAAATTTATCCTAGAAGAAAAATATAGCTAGCTATAGAATCCTGTCTATTACCACTTTACCTGACTGTCTACTAACGTAAAGTGGTCAGGGGCGGAAGAAAAGGGAATAAACATGTGCTAGGTTGTGTAAATGAGTAATTTCTGCTGGCATGTCCGTTCTGATCGGATAAGCAAAATGCTTTCAGGAATCTGAAATCAGACTGTTAATGCATGTTTCTTTGCCTCAGCGTTCCTGATGCGGCCCTCTACTTATTTCCGCGACAGAATTTTAACACAACACAAAGCAGCACTTGATTGCATCAAGTGGACGTGGATTAAAGAATGTCAAAAATGTTAACCCAAACATGCAATTAATAGCTTATCAAGGGTCAGTGTTATGTACTATTCATTGGGGAAGCTCTTATTGCTATTTTTATTGACATTCAGGATGTCGATAATCATCTGAAGAGAGTTTAAAGCCTGAATGTAGTAGCTCACTAACAGAAGAATTTTATTGGTTATCAAGATTAAAATAAATGTTTGTGATTCTTTTAGGTGGTCATATAATTATGAAATAGTTTTATTCTTCATAATTCATGTATAATTGTATGATATGTTTGTTTATTTACTTGTGAGAGTTGTTATTCAAATACTTCTCCATCCATTTTATCTTCAAACTCAAATTTTGATTTATTGATATTATATATTATTATTTACCAATTGCATTTTATTTATATAGTTGGTCGTGTCTATAGATAAAATATTTGAATTGAGTACCTTATAGAATATCTTCTTGAAGCACGTACTCTTCCAAGGATAGAGGGGGATGTGAACCTTTTAAGACAATTAATTTTCAATTAAGACTTCCTCTCGCCTCCGTTGGGATTATTCAAAGTCATTGAATTTATCTTAATCACTCACGTTTTATGTCTGAAAAATTTGGTCATCAAGCACCTCAAGTGCTAGCAGTGTAGTTTGACCTGTAGAATTTGATTCATATCCAAACCATGGTGAAAGGTAGGAACGGAGATTTGCCATGTCTTCCAACATGAGCAAGAAAATGAGACCGTGAGATTGATATGAAATAAATGTACGGTAAGAGGTGGGTTACGGATAGTTGGTTAGTTAGGTGATGGGGGATGTTACTCTTAATGCTCAAGCAATGAAACATCCTGAGGAACATCTTTTATGTGCATAGATTCATGGTTTATGAACTGGCACGGTCCCTCCAAGAGATGTTAACATCTTTACAAGAAAGTTGCGAGAACTCATTGGACTATAATTGATTTTTCTCCCCCAATGAATCAATGAATATATCAATGTTACAATTACTTCTTCGTTGATAATACACCTGATGACTTCAAGGTGAAACTAGTCATTGTTCGTTGGAGAGTCGTGCTTTGTAATGACATTTAACTTTTGTGAAATCTTTCCTTGCTTCGTCTTCAATATCTTAGGATGGTTATACTAAGTTGTTGGTCGAACATTTTAGGGATATTTGTGGCGATCCATAGTAGATATAATGCGGTTCGGGCAGAAAGTTTTGTATATGGCTATCATGAAAATTTTGATTCAATTATTGCTCAAGGAGGATGTGCAATTGATGGTTTTGCATGTTTCAGCCGTCTATGATTTGTTAAGCTTTTGTCTTAGAAAAAATGTGTGAACCTGCTAACCCCTCACAGGTTCAACCCACTATACAAGGCAAAGTTCAGAAAGGGGGACTAGCACCTGGACCTGCAAATATCTTCCTTATTCCTGCAACACCTGTAACTTCCGGATCAAAGCAAAATTCCCACTTGCATGGCAGAAAGGCGGTCCGAAGGGTTTTATTATTTATGTGAAAAGCCCTGTTCTGTAAAGCACAATTTAACTTGCAAGAAGCTTCAAGTGCTAGTTCTAGAGCTAGAAGAAAAACACAGAAGAGGGTTGAATTGTGTTTTTATTGAGTTTAAAAAGTTTTCACACATATTGTCTGATTGTCGTTACTTAGATTATATTTACTTAGACAGTGGATTAGTTTATCAAAAGGTTAGATTGTAACATTTTCATCTGAGGTATCATACCACACACAACTAACTACACTCAAATATTTGTCAATGGTATTTTCTTATTGACTTTAACAAATTATTAGATTATAATTCTTGCGTCTGAGACTCATGCAAGTTAAAATCTTAAGTGAAATGATCGTACAAATTATAATTTTCAAATAAGTGTTTTCATAATAACTTTCCTTCAGTTAGTATAAATAATAATAACATGTAATGTAGAGGGATTAAAGAAGAGAGAAATACACAAAATAATTTATATTGGTTTGTCTATTGTAACAGACTACATCCAGTTCTCAATTAATAGATAGAGTTTTACTATGCAGACCAATGTTATAAAGTACATTTTGAGTATACTTTAAGCTTATGACAACTCCTGGTTAATCTCTTAAGTATTCATAACACAAGTCACTCCTGACTTAACTAAATCTTCTTTGGATTCGTAGCAACTCCTGACTAATCCCTTGAATATTCTTGACATAAGTCACTTCTAACTTAACAGGTATTCTTTCTGTATCATATCCGCTCTTGTTGATCTTGTCAAGGAGTAGTTTTTCCCAAGTCACTTCTAGCTCGACTAAGTATTCTTTGGATATCTAACCACTCTTGGCTACACCTTTTAAGTATTTTTTATCAAGTCATTCCTGACTTAATGACTATTGTTTGCCAAACAACCACTTCTGGCTAAAGTAGGAGGGTTGATGTTGAGATAAAAGTCTAACACCCCAAGGTTTTAATTAGTGCTTCAAAACAATTAAGTGTAAAACATTATCACAATTCGTCTATAAGATTATTAAAAGATCATGTAATACACAAGTGTTTCATCTAATAGACGATACAAAACTATGCAGTCTTCTCTCAGAGTTTGATAAGGCACACATAATAACAGATGAAATGCACATCAAACATCAGACGATACACATAGCTTAAGCAAACATCGTACTTAAAATTAAATATCCACGTGTTTTTGATATGTTTGTAGGAAACGTTTGTCATCTAAAGGGATTCATTGAAAATCAAATATTAGAGATCTCTTAGGATGCAAGATAAAACTACTTTCTTCATCAACTTCTTGACACACATTAATCATGAAATTATGTAAAAGGGTATACTATCTAAGGAGATAAGTGTTGTCAATTATTAAGAACATTGTGAATAAAAGGAGCAAAGGTCGAGGATGCATTAAATGCAATAATCATGATAAAGCTCGTCAAACACAAAATGAACATACATAGAAGCAAAAAAAGAAATTATCAATGGCTATACATGATCACCTAACAACTACCTTCTTCAACAAATCTATAAAAAATAATTCATCAAGAAGAAGGAAAAGGTGTAAGACATGTAGAGGAGAGGATATGGAATGCCAAAAAGGTTGCTCAAATGAAAAGCACTCCTCTAAGCCAATAAAGCAGATGTTCCAACACACAAATATGCTTATCAAAGAGCACACCTCATATCTTCATAAAAGAATCCTTAAGCTGAAAGATGATATAAGTATTAGGATCTAAGAAGCCAAATGAAAAAACACTTAGAGTGTTTATCTAGCTACCTAGGAGAGTGAGCCAAATCATTGTATATATCGAAAGACACTACGCTCCCTAGAGAGCAAGATGATCTGAACTAAGAGAGAAAACCTAAACATTGTATCCGTCGTTAGACACAATCCTCCCTAATTGTCAAACCCAATGAAAAGTTAATCAATAACACCAAACCTTCTGATATTAGCCAGGAGTGGTTGTTTAAAAAATAATACTCAGGTCTTTTAGGAATGCATATGATCTAAAGAATACTCGGTTAGCTAGCAGTGGCGAGGGGCAAAGAATACTCAAGTTAGCTAGGAGTGGCTTGGGTATAGAATACTCGGTTAAGCCAGGAGTGACTTGTGTCAAGAATACTTAAGGGGTTAGCCGAGAATGACTACAAACCCAAAGAATAATTGATGTATACTTCGCAACATTAGTTTGCTTAGTTGAACTTGATTAGTTTGGTAAACTACTACATGTAATATGTTGACTGATGAACCAATATAAATCACTATGTATAGTTTCTCTCCTCTATCTCTTGTTATATTACATGTTATAATTATCTTAACTAATCTAAGAATGAGAGTTAATGTGTGAGAACCTGTTAAATCATTTTGTTAAAAAGTATTTAATATATATGCAGGTTTTGCTTGAGCAAACACTAAAGTATGATTTTAATCACTTTCTAAAGTAAACATGAATATTTATTAGTCAAGTGATTTAGTTAAATTGCAAAATCTGTTTTTGACGTACTAAGCTAAATGAGATAAGCGTAAATACTTTCTTTTTGCCACATTCACATCACCCTATAATACCTACTCATGAATTATAAGAATACCTACCAATTCTTCAAAGGGTATGGCTTCAATATTCTTTGAGGCTCTGAGAGCAGTTTCTTGAGCTCTCCATCTCAAAGGAAGAGTTATTAGAACTTTTCCATTGACTTCTTATTGACTAACTGAAGCTCCTAAAGATCTCAGACTGTTGAGAATAACTTGTAAACTAGTTATCATAGATTGGATAGTTTTGTGGTTCGTAGAGCACATTTCATATTGATGTCTAAACAACGTTAACATGTTTCTTTTTACCTCTTTAAAGCCTTCATGGGATAAAGCAAGAGTATCCCACATTTCCTTTGCACTAATCATTGCATGAACTTTGGACATTTTCTCTTCTGATAAAACACACATCATATTATGTCTAGCTTTGGCATTTAGTTGATATCTGTACTTTTTCTCATCACTCATGAATTCGATAGGTAGCAGCTCTCCAGATGCATCAAATAGTGTTCATATACCATGTTGTATGATATCAATAAACTCAATGCCACTATATTTGAAGAAGCCAATCATCCTCATCTTCCATATCTCATATTTTTGACCCTTGAACAAGGATGAATGATTAACACATGTCTGTATTCTTCAATTAAGTTCAATAGTATCGTGCCTCAAGCCCTAGTAGAGAATTAACCCCTCAAGTTAGCTCTGATACCAACTGTAGAAATAAATGTCTCCATAAGGGGGCGATGGAGGTTAAATGGAGCTTGAACTCAAATCACTATAAGGAACTGATCAAACCAGAGTCATATAATACAAAAATAGATGAGCATAGAAAGAAAAGCTTATACTAGTTCACCCCTAACACTTGGGCTATGTTCAGTTCTCCCTTGATCAAACTACTCATGAGGTTTCACTATACTTTAAACATTTACAAATAGTACACAAACTTCTTCAGGTTATGATGAGTACACTAACCTCTCCAAGTTATAACGTGTACACAAACCTCTCTAAGTTAAATCAGTCTCAATCTCCCCTTGAGATCAAGACCACCCAAAAAGTATAAAAACACTTTTAAAGATAGTACAACTAATGGTCACAAGGGGTCACTTCACAGTGGTGAAGAATTACAAGCAATTTTCGCACAACCCAACCTATTAGATGCTCTATAGAAGCATGAATTTTGAAGTAGACGCTCACTAAATAGAGTACACGTTCAACATTGTTTACTCTTTGCAATCTAAATTTCACTCCGTTCTTATGTTCTTTTTTCTCAAACTAATATCTTATTTATAGCTCTTGCAAAATATGACCGTTTGGACTCTCAAAGGAGCAAGTTCAAATTGTAGCAAATGTTCTTTCTTCGCCTCTTTGCCATTAAACACTCATCAGAGAAGCTTCAGGAATGAACATGATTCTGCATAAAAACTAATAGATTCTAGAAAGGAAAGAATTTAAAAAGCATCACAATATATTGAATTGAAAGCATGTATTCATTTCAAAGAATTTCGAAACATAGAGAACATCATAATGTTGAATTTGAAAACCTTCTAAAATAAAGGAAATAAAAACGTTGAGAAAGATGTGTTTTACTTCTTTTTTAGAAACCAATTTTGGTTTCTAAATTGATACCTATAGGAATCCAACGATTTTGAACATAAGATCATAACATATTGGAAACCTAACTCTAAGGAACTTGTTAATGATCTAATAAAAAGATAAAGAACTCAACAACATAAAAGGAAAAACACAAAGGTTCATGTTACCCAATTTCGTCCGGGCAAATAAAATTATTTTTGCAAATAAAAAGATAAAATAAAAGAATGAAAATAAGAAAATAAATTTTTTTAACATGTGTTATTTAGTTTCTTTGTCATTTAGGATAAATAATAAAGAAAAAAAAAAGCTTTGATTTTATGAATAAAAGAGAGGATGAAATAAAATAAACAAATATAATGAAACAAAAAAAGGATGGTGGGTCTATCTTAAAATAAATTGAAGAGAAAAACTAAGTAAGCTTAATTCAACAAGGAGGTTTATTTATAAAAAATGTTTCTGATCTAATGTGATAAAATAAAAAAAGATTTTCTAAAGCCCAATTCACTAAAAGGTTGTCAGAAATAAAAAATAAAATTACTATCTATACCCCACTTCATTCACGTCTCTTTGTGGCTTTAATACCCTTTTAATTTTTCAATCAGTGCCTAACAGATTTTATCTCTCTTGATTAAAAATTGTAAATACACTATTTTCAGCTCTTTGCATCTCTCTTGATTAAAGATTGTAAATACACTATTTTCAGCTCTTTGCCTTCTCTTTTACTTATCACGTTCGACTCTTATACTTATCACATTTAGCCCTCATACATTCACTGACTATTCATATTACTACTCTATTTCATAGAATATAACCGTGTAATCTTAAAAAAGAGTAAATATAGGAGTTATGGCAATTAATTCTTAATAAAAAATAATAATTGAGAGTGTTACAATGGGAGATGAAGGGATTAACAAATAAAAAAAAAGGGCTTGGTTCTTTTCCAGAAGACACAGGAAATTCACAGAAATTCAGAGATAAAAAGATACTGAAAAAATTCTATACAATTGAATTTAAGAGAAGAAAAAGGCAAGATTGTTCTAAACATACAATTCCAGTTAGCATATTATGAAAGAAGAAAAAACAAAAGCTAAGTCTTCAACGGGTAAGTCCAGTCGATGCCTTGTTCTTGTGATCTTGATTCATTGTCGTATGTAATGTAATTATTCTTGTGTGTGATGTACTAGCCTGCTCTGTATAGTATGCAATGTTGAAATGTTAGTTAATTTATATAATATCAGTCATATGCCAATGAAATAGAAATAACATAGAAGTGAGAATGTTACCTGTTGTTGTCAAACACATCTCGATTTCGAATTCTGTATATGGATGAACCGCTGCCTCAAGCACGTTTCTCCTTCTCATTTTAGACTGTTGTTATTACGAGACTGCTGCCTTCAGGCATTTTTTCAAGTACAAATAAAAAATAGAATCAAAAGAAAAAACTTTATCATTAGAAACAAGCCTCAGGAACCCAAAAATCCAAATAGAGTCAAGAAAACTCATCCAATCCCACTACCAGAATCCTGAAGTAGTAAACTTCCAAAATCTCAAATCCCAACCAATCTTAGAAACCAAAAACTCAATCAAACTCAAATCATGATGTAAACTCTAAATTAATTGTTTGAAATTCTCAAAGACTTCAGAACCCACAAAACGTCCCACCGTCGAACCAAAATAGGAACCAAACTGCCACAGGTTTGCCACAAAAATCCCAAAGCAGATTCACCAACAGAAATTTAGAACATCTTACAAAGGCATCCTAAACCAAGTAACAACCATAGAAAAGCCCAAACAGAAACACAATGTTCAAAATTCAGATTCAAAAATCGTAAATATCCTAAACCGAAACACTTCCAAATCAACAACAAAGTAAACAAAAAAAAAACAAAACCAGAACCAAAACATTGCACCGAAATCAAAATCCAGAAAATTCCAAATGGAAAACAAAATTTAGAAACCTTTAGAACTAAAACCCAATCAAACTCCCAAAACCATTTTCGAGTCCATAAAAATCGAACAAACAACAACTTCAAAAGCTATGAGAATCTTATACGAAGAAGTCAAAGACAAGAATAACTTTGGAAATACGCAAAAAAAAAATATAAAACAGGATAAAAAAAAAGGGAAAAAGATTGAACCTTACTCGTCCTTGCCCTATGCCGCCAGTGACTGCCGCGGCACCATCCAGACCGCTTCGTATCTGGTTTCAAAAACCTCTTGAACTATCCCTTACTGCTGCAACACCGCAGCACCACCAGCCACTTGCCACTTCCACGGTGCGAGAAAAACACCACCACAGCGACGCCGCTGTTGTTCCCTATCTTCTACTCTTAACCCCAATATGACTTAGGTAAATGAGAAGGCAATGGAGCATAAGAAAAAAGCATAGCCCAATATTACCTTAAGTGTCTGTTTGGTTGAACTGATTTAAGAAGATTTACTGTTTAAGAGAATGGATTTGAGGGGATGAAGCCTGTTTGGTTGACCTAATTTGAGAGGATGGATGAGGACGGATTTGCAGGATGGCATCTTCGCTAACATGAAGAGATTTGAAGGGATGAAACTTGAAATTACAAAATGGCCCTCATAAATGAGGTGGAAATTACCAAATACCCTTGTAAACATATATAACATTTAATGGTATCATGTATATGTTAATAAGAGTATTTAATTTTGAATAATTACTTTTAATTAAATGTTATCTATTAATATTCTTTATTTT